>Ga0272440_1000952_pt1 | contig 24156 bp, 20 predicted proteins | sample SSMMMBAug17_FD_192440 | JGI IMG/M metagenome (GOLD analysis project Ga0272440, IMG submission 192440) | Marine sediment archaeal communities from Little Sippewissett salt marsh, Falmouth, MA, United States - SSM-MMB-Aug17 | ecosystem: Environmental > Aquatic > Marine > Wetlands > Sediment ...
TCCATCAGTCGATAATGCTGATGGTGATGAAAGCAGTGAATTTGATACAGCCTGTTTTAAAGATTCTTATGAAAATACGCTTGCAGATGTTGCCATGCATTACTATGAAAACGATTTATCCAGTAGTCGGAAAGATTTGGTACCATCGAGACCAGGGGATAACAATACAATGCAACACATGGTAACATTCACTGTTGCATTTGGATTGAACGGCACATTAAATCCTGTTGAGGATTACCCCAGTTGTCCTTCTGAAAAAGAAGAAACTGATTGTTCTTCACATTGTCCGGATTGGCCGCAGCCTGTCGCAGATGCAAAAACAACAATTGATGATCTCTGGCATACAGCCGTTAATGGTAGAGGCGAATATTATTCAGCAAGCAATCCTCAGGATTTGATCAATGCCATGGAAATGATTGGGCGTCAGATATCTTTGATTGGAAGTGCCGCTTCTGTTTCAGTCAATGGACAAAAGCTGCAAAATAACTCATTGGTTTTTCAGGGAAGTTATAACTCCAGTGACTGGTCTGGAGATTTAAAGGCTTTTGGCTTAAAAAGTGCAGATGAGTTTGATTTTGAGACACCGGTCTGGTCTGCAGGAGATCAACTGGATAAGAAAAAATGGTCAGATCGAGTGATTATTACTTCCAATGGCGGCAAGGATGGTATCTACTTTAAAGATGTGGATGGTGATTTATTAGCAACTATAAATGCTGATGCAGATGTCGCAAGAAGAATTATTCGTTATATCAGTGGTGACGACACTGAAGAACAAGAAAATGGTGGAATTGCCCGAACGCGATATCATTTATTGGGAGATATTGTTCATTCACAACCGTTGTTTTTCAAAGATTTTGTATTTATCGGAGCAAATGCCGGTATGGCCCATGTTTTTAATGCAAAAACAGGTGAGGAAGTTGGCGCTTATGTTCCGAATTTAATTTTTGAAAATTTAATTCATCTTTGCCTTCCCGATTATAGTCATCGATTTTTTTGTGATGCCACTCCGACGGTCAAAGAAACCGACTCTGGAACCTATCTTGTGGGTGGATTGGGTAAAGGTGGTAAAGGTTACTATTGCCTGAAAGTTAGTGAGAGCGACTTTATGAACATGCCAAAATGGGAATTCCCGCCCTATTCAGAAGCAGATAAATCCGATGATGTTCAAATGGGCTATAGTTATGGAACACCTTATATCGTTAAATCCAACACTGGAGGATTGATTGCCATTTTTGGTAATGGCTATGCCAGTAAGCGTGGGAAAGCAGCATTGTATATACGAGATTTAAAAGATGGATCACGCATAACCACAATTGATACAAAATCAGGCAGTTATGATTTATGTAATGGTCTGTCAACTCCAACACTTGTGGATGTTGATTTCGATGAAGATGTGGATTATGCATATGCGGGAGATATGTTAGGTAATCTCTGGAAATTTGATTTGACATCAGAAGATCCGTCTGAATGGAAAGTTGCTTATGGAACAAAAGATGATCCTAAACCACTGTTTCAGGCAAAAAATGCTGATGGCCCTGATGGAACGCCACAACCCATTACATCCAAACCTGATGTGATGGCGCATTGTGTTCATGGAAAAACGGGATATATTGTCATTTTTGGAACAGGCCGGTATTTAACTGAAGGTGATACAAAAAGTATGGGCCAACAAACCATCTACGGTATATGGGATTGGCAAGATAATGAAAAACGTAATAATGAATTTTATTATGGTTCTTTTACAAAAGATGGTAAATTGTCCAATGCAGAAAATTTACCAGCAGATTACAGAAAAATAGGATTGCTACAGCAAAAAGTTGATGAAGGATATATAGATGATGGATATATGGTTGTTACAGATGAACCCATTTCCTGGCATCCTGAAAAAAATGAATCTGCTATATCCCATGTGGGTTGGTATTTTAATTTACCGGATCAATACGAACGTATTATTGACAACCCCATTATCAGGGAAGCAAAAGTTATTGTTGTGTCATTGATTCCAGCAACCAGTAAATGTGGTGTGAACAGCCATTCAAACCTGTATATTTTGGATGCCTGTAATGGTGGACGGTTAAGTGAGCCTGTCATTATGGTTGATGATAAACTTGTTGAAATAGAACCCGAAAATCCCAGTAATCCCGATCTTCCACCATCGGTTATTCGCATTGATACCGTTATTAAACCACCAGCCTTTATTCACACAGAAGATGGTACTGATATGATGCTCTTTGGCGATTTTGGAACCAATGTCCAAATTCCCCAAATTGAAATTGATTCTGAACAAGGTCGATATTATTGGAAATTAAACCAATAATGTCGTTATTATCCGGGAACTTTTTGTTCCCGGACGATATGAAGGAGTGTACAATGAAACTATTGAATATAACAATTGTTCTTTTAACCTGTCTGATGACAAATGGATACTGTGAAAGCATTCAAATCCAAAGTATTGATCCCATGCCAGGATTTGAAAGTGTCGGAGGGCCGGCATTCGGAGAGTCGGTTTCGTCGTATAGCGGTAAAGGGATTGTTCAGTATGTATCCAATGGAAAAATTATTATTAATTCAAAAATGTATTTTATTGAACCATCATCACAATGCGTTCAACAAATTGCATCTGGCGAGATCAAACAATCATCTATTGTGTCATTTGAATTAAATAAACTGGCTCAAGTAAATTATTTAAGCCTGATTGTTCAACTCAATGATACCGGAAAAATTGATCGAATATCTGATGATGGGTTAACTTATAATGATCATTATCGAAAATTATTTCTCTATGTAACCTATCATGATATTACAGGAATTAGTGTTAATCGATATGATTTTCAAGAAGGTGATTTTATTGGTTTGACGATTAATGAAAATAATGAAATAAGTTCAATCTGGAATTTGAGCAGTCATTACCTCTATTAAACAATTTGAGGACAATATAATGAAAAATTACCTAACGATTATCTATTTATTGATATTAATGATGTGTCAATCTTCTCCCCTTTTTGCGGAGTTTTATAAGTATAAAGACAAAGACGGTGTTCTCCGCTTCACAGATAATCTTGCGGAAGTTCCTGAAAATCAAAGAAAAGGGGTGGACAGGTACAAAGAATATGTACCGCCGCCCCCACCCATAGATGAACAAATCGCTGATGATCAATCAATTTCAGTGTCATCAACGACGGAATCCCCAAAAACAGATCCCTCCGCTAAAAAACAACAAACACAACAAGATCAAAATCAATTAAAAATTCAGGTGTTGGGTAATAAAATATCCAAAATTAAGGAAGATCTCCAAAAAGAGTATAAACAATTGCTTGCGGAGAAGAAAACCATTGAAGCAATTGATCAAAAAAATGGAAAAAAGAAGAAAACGCTTATTGAAGATCTCAATAAAAAGGCAGATCTTCTGAATAAAAAAATTAAAGCATATAATCAGAAAAAAGCAACTTATCAACAAGCCATTAAAGCCTATCAGGAAAAGATTAAAGCCCTTTCAACAAAAAAATAAATCAATAAATTCTGATTATAACGTTTTTTGGGGAGCATTTCATTACCCGGAGTGTTGGGCTATATAGATTCGCACCTCCAATCCTTGGAATGTATAATATAAGTATTTGACTATATAAGTTTAAAATATTCGATATAATCAGAATAAATTCTATAAAAAAAGTGGATGCTGTATGAGCATCCACTCTCCAATTCTTCCGGCACAGAACTTGCTTATAATCGTTATTTCAATAACATAAAACGAATTTCCTATGATCATCTCTTTACTCTCATTTCTCAAAATAATGTTAAATCAACAGATCGAGTTGTTATACGCAGCATTAAAAAACATTGTTTTTTCGTATATTTTATCTGCTTTATTAACATATTCAATTTAGGATGAACCGACATTATTATGGCTCGATTTTATGACATCACTGAAAGTGCCGGACAGGCAGCAACCAAGCTTTATTACACAATTATCCATATGATATTTTTATGGTCAGATACCATTGTCTCTTTACTGACGGTATTAAATCCCAGATTTAAAGGTAATAAATCATTCAGACGTCAGGTTTCTTTTCAAGTGTTGTTCACCGGCGTTGAAGCTTTTTGGTTAATCGGTTTAATTGCATTATTGTGTGGTGGCACTGTTATTATACAGGCAATCAATAATATGCCAAATTTTGGCGTTGGAGAGTATTTTGGAAAATTATTAAAAATATTTGTGGTTCGTGAACTTGGCCCTATTACAACATTTCTTCTGGTAATGGGTCGATCCGGAACAGCGCTTACCGCATATCTCGGCAATATGTGTGTAAATAAAGAAATTACAGCGCTCAAGGCAATGGGGATTAAACCCGTTGATTATCTTGTTATGCCAACATTTGTTGGTATGGTGCTTGCCATGATCTGTTTGAATTTTTATTTTGCCATTATTTCTATTTTTGGTGGTCTGGCTGTTGCAAAAATTATTTTAGAGATACCATATCTCATTTTTTTGCAAAAAGCCTTTGCTTCAATCAGCATGTTTGATGTCTATTTTATTTTAATCAAAAGTATTATTTCAGGAATGGTTATTTCAATTGTCAGTTGCTATTTTGGACTGACAGTAAACAATATTCGCGAAGTATCAATGGTGGTCATAAAATCTTTTGTTGTATCAGGCGCCATTCGAATCACAATAAAAATAACAATACTGGCTTTGTTTTTTCGACAACTATTTCCAGAAGCCCGTGCATTTTTTCAATAAGGATGATGGATATCCAAAAACAACTTAACAACTATATCATTGAAGTTGAAGCGATGACCTGCAAATTGGAGCGAAATACCTTATGTAGAGACGTAAGTTTTGGCCTCAGGCAGGGAGATCATCTGACTATTCTTTGGAAAGATGGTTTAGGCAAATCAACATTTATGGAAATTTGTACGGGTCTATTGACAAATAACTATACTGGAATCGTTAAACATTATGGAAAAGATGTAAAACATTGTTCAAGTGAACTGTTGATGAAAGAAAGAAGCCGAACAGGGTATGTTTTTCAAAATTCAGCATTAATCAGTAATCATACGGTTTTTGATAATATTGCTCTTCCCCTGAGATATCATTCTACAAAGACAAACAAAGAAATTGATGACATTGTTTACCAGCAAATTGAAAAATATCAAATTATCGATATCCAAAATCTCTTACCTGAGATGTTGACGACCAGTCAAGCGAAAATAGTGGCTTTTGCCAGAGCACTGATTGTTGATCCAGATATTTTATATTTGGATGAACCTTCACTGGGACTCGATCATGAAAGCTTTGATTTTATTGTGGACATCATGAAAGAGTTTGCCCAAAAAGATCATACCATAACGCTCTTGCTGACAAAAAGTTTATCTCTCAGCAAGGCTCTTCAGTTTCCAATAGCTGTTTTCCATAACACAAAACTTAATTTTAATGAGAGAAGCCGATGCAAAAAATAACACCCATTGAACCCAAATTACCCATACTCAGACAATATCGCACATTTTTTGTGGGATTGTTTATTATTATTCCATCTATTGTCATTCCAGGTTTTTTGGCCTACTCTTTTATCATTTCAGATTATATGGAAGATTGGGCTTATCTTTCTGTAAAATATGACAATGCGTTTGGATTAATAAAAGGAAATGCCGTTACATACCGAGGAAAAACCATTGGTCATGTTAGCCGGGTTGTATTGAATGAGGATTGTGTGAATGTGAGATTAAGAATTCAAAAAAAATATTTATCATTTATCCGAAAAGACTGTAAAGCACAATTGGCTCAAAAATACTTTGTTGTGGGGGACTGGTGGATCAAAATTACGCCTGGAAGCAAAGATTTCCCTCTGGTCAAAAATGGAGATCAAATAGAATCGGCCGTTCCTATTGTAATTCACGAAACCATTCATGAAGCAACGGTTCTGGTTACATCTGTCCGAAAAATGCTGGATGAAATTCTGACCGGCCAGGGCACATTAGGACAATTGTTTGTAGATGATAAATTTTATAAAATCGCTATTAATGTTGGATCAAAGGTTGAATTTTTTCTGGACAACAGTAAAGATCTATTGGCAGATGTTGAAGAGTTAATGGGTAGAACAAAAAAATTAATGGGAACAGCAGAAAAGGTTACAGCAGATAGTGAAGTCATGATGAATAAAATGATTGTTCTTGTAATGAACATGAATCATGTCATGAAAGAAATGAGCAATTTAATACAGGCTTTTAATTATGTTCCTGATGACATGCTTGATACCATGAAACGAATGCGATTGGCTTTGGATGAAGCAGATATTTTCTTTAAAGCGCTTCAGGAACACTGGTTGTTCAGGGGAGCGGTGAATCGGATCAAGGCAAAAGAATAATAGGCCGGATAATTTCAAAGATTTTTTAAAAATTGTGGAGTGCAAAAAAGAATTGCACTCCACATATCGTACTTAGAAATAGTGTTTTAATAATTTTTGAAAGTCGGGATCTCTTCGAATATCAGCAATTGTATTCCAAATTTTTTCTGCTAATTCTTTATTGCTATCATAAAATTGATAAGATAACATAAAATAATAGGGTTTTTCGACAATCAGAGGTTCAACCTTTTCAATTTTTTGATTCATTTCATCATTGATCATCAGATAATAATCACCTGTCATTTCCAAAGCAGCAACAGCCTTAATACGACCTTTCATCATCTTCTTAAAATCATTTTCCGTACTGGGACCTTCATCAACATCAAGACCTCGTTTTTTTAGGTCATCAACAATTGAATATCCAGATGGCGCACCAATTTTTCCTTTAATGTCAAATTTATTTCCATCAAACTTAACATCAGATCCTTTCATGCGGTATAGCGCATACGAAGCAGAAGTAAATCTTCTGGAAGGATCGACTTTACCATCAACTTCAGGATACTTTCCAAACTCTTTTCTCTTTTCCTTGTAACTTGCTGTAAATATTCCCTGAACATTACCTTTTTTCATTTCTGCGAGACACCGTTTCCATGGCAATCGTTTAAGGTTAATCTTAATGTTTAAGCGTTTTTCAAGTTCATAAACAGCTTCAATTCCCAAACCAGGTTTCTCCTTTGGAATATCAGTGCTATTCCCCATTACTGTGGGAAAATCCTGTTTATTCTCACAAGCAAAAGTCAAATCTGCAGCAATTGATTCTGAAACAATTGCCAGTCCAGCGATGAATAGTACGATAAAGAAATACAATCTTTTCATAGGAAAACTCCTTTGTTAAATGGATTAATAACGGAAAAAATTTTTAAATAAATATATAGATACAAAAAAAAATATATATATATAGATATTTATAATACTTCAAAGTTAATTAGACAAATAAAATTTATCATAAATAAAAAAAAATGAGGTATAATAATTTTTTTGATTGTTATGGAATGTCAAGAATTGGAATGGATGATGATAAACAAAAGCCCAGGCTAAATTTTCCCAGGCTTTTGTTATATTTATTTCAATACAGGGACATTAAAGTGCCCTATGTATCTATTCTTGATTGAGGAAAAACCCAATCAAAGGTATTAAATAGTTAGCGAAAAAGCGCGTATTGGAGGCTTGAATTACATCATTCCGCCCATGCCACCCATGCCGCCCATACCGCCACCGCCGCCGCCCATTGGCATATCAGGTTTGTCCTGAGGGACTTCGGCTATCATGGCTTCGGTTGTGAGCATTAAACCAGCAACGCTACCTGCATTTTGCAATGCAAATCGTACTACTTTTGTCGGATCAATAACACCAGCATTGATCAAATCTTCATAAACTCCTGTGCTGGCATTGTAGCCAAAGGCACCTGAGCCATTCTTGACCTTATCAATAACGACTGATCCTTCAACGCCAGCATTATTTGCAATTTGTCGAAGTGGTTCTTCAATAGCGCGTTTCACAACATTTGCGCCCAATTGTTCTTCTGCATCAAAACTTGCTTTTTCAAGAGCAGGTATGCATCGAACCAAAGCAACACCACCACCAGCAACGATTCCTTCTTCAACAGCAGCTCTTGTTGCATTTAAAGCATCTTCAACACGCGCTTTCTTTTCTTTCATTTCAGGTTCAGTTGCAGCGCCAACGTTAATGACTGCAACCCCACCAATCAGCTTTGCAAGACGTTCTTGAAGTTTTTCGCGGTCATAATCTGAAGTGGTATCATCAATTTGAGCACGAATCTGTTTGACACGTCCTTCCAAATCACTTCGTGAACCAGCACCATCAACGATAGTTGTATTGTCTTTATCAATATTAATACGTTTTGCAGTTCCAAGGTCGTCAATAGAGATGGTTTCCAGTTTGATCCCTAAGTCTTCTGAGATCATTTTTCCACCGGTCAGGATAGCGATATCTTCGAGCATCGCTTTACGTCGATCGCCAAAACCAGGAGCTTTAACAGCTGCGACCTGAAGTGTTCCTCGAAGTTTATTAACGACTAATGTTGCTAATGCTTCGCCTTCAACATCTTCTGCTATGATCATTAATGGTTTTCCTGTTCGGGCAATTTGTTCAAGAATTGGCAGAAGATCTTTCATGCTGCTGATTTTCTTTTCATTGATCAAGATATAAGGATCTTCAAGAGAAGTAACCATTTTTTCAGAATCTGTTACAAAGTAAGGTGACAGATAACCACGATCAAATTGCATTCCTTCGACCACATCCAAAGATGTATTCATGCTTTTGGCTTCTTCAACAGTGATAACACCTTCTTTACCCACTTTTTCCATTGCTTCTGCTATGATATTACCAATGGTTTCATCATTGTTGGCAGATATGGTACCGACCTGAGCAATTTCTCGTTGATCTTTTGTTGAATTGCTCATTGATGCAAGTTCTTTGACAATAACTTCAACGGCTTTTTCAATGCCACGTTTGATAGACATGGGATTGTTTCCAGCAACAACAAGTTTCTGACCTTCTTCATAAATAGATCGTGCCAAAACGGTAGCTGTTGTGGTTCCATCACCAGCAGTATCACTTGTTTTGCTGGCGACTTCTTTAACCATCTGAGCACCCATGTTCTCAAATTTGTCTTCAAGCTCAATTTCTTTAGCAACGGTCACACCGTCTTTGGTGACATTGGGTGAACCCCACGATTTTTCAATAATAACATTTCTGCCTTTTGGGCCAAGCGTTACAACAACAGCATCAGCAAGTGTTCTGACACCTTTTAGCATGGCTTCTCTGGCTTTTGCATCATATTTAATCTCTTTAGCTGACATTTTTTATCCCCTTACATTTTATATTTAGTTTATCGTTTTTTTTTACTCAATTACGCCAAGAACATCATCTTCGCGCATAATCAAATATTCTTCACCATCGATTTTAACCTCTGTGCCAGAATATTTTCCAAAAAGAATCTTATCACCTACATTAAGATCCATTGGTGCACGGGTACCATCGTCTTTAACTTTTCCATTACCCACTGCTATTACTTTGCCTTCAATAGGTTTTTCTTTTGCAGAATCCGGGATAATGATTCCGCCCTTGGTTTTGGCTTCTTCCTCAACGCGTTGAACTAAAATTCGATCTTGTAAAGGTTTTATACTCATTGATAACCTCTCCTTTTTATTGAAAATATAATTTTTTCGTTTTTGTTACAACACAAGTGTTGTAACAACCGTTTACATCCTAATTTATGATAATTAATGAATTATAAACACCTTCTGTCTTGATAAATTGTTTATCACAATCAGGTAGACGTTACTTCCACAATATCCTGATTCTATATTAAATAATCAATTCAGAACGGTGGGTAATTAATCCGAAGATGTTTTTGAAACTGCCTTCGTTTCTTTTGGTGATTGGGTTTTTGTTTCGCTGCTATTTGTTGACGTTTTTTCATTCGTCTGTGTTTCAGCTTGTTTTTTACCCGAATAATCGGTTACATACCAACCAGTTCCTTTTAAATGAAAACTGCTTTGTGATACGATTTTATGCAGATGTCCCTGGCAATGATCACATGTTGTTAACGGAGCATCTGACATTTTTTGCCAGGCTTCTTCTATTTTACCACAGCTTTCACATTCATATTCATAGATCGGCATGATGACCTCCTATAAATTAACCATTTTGAATAATTTACTAAAGATTAGATTCTTTTCGATTGAATTGATAATTTTTTTCATCCAATCGAATTGTCCCTTGTTGAGAAAAAATATAGGTATCGTTTTTGGCTTGTCAAGGATTTTAGAAGATAAAAAAGAAAAAATAATCAAAAAATCCATCCCTGAAAATTAAGTATGGGATTTAGTGATGGCATGTTTAAATTGGAAAGAATTTCTTTTGTTTTTCTGTGAACACGACGTTCTTCATCGAGCCTTTCTGTTTCTGTTGCTTGAAATAAATGAAGAAAACAGCTAAAACGCACAATATGAATGAGTTCATGAGTCAGTATATATAAAATAAATGGAAACAGTTGAATGGCCGGGTTTGTAAGATAAACGGATAATATGTTATGATCTTGGATACAGATTTTATAGTAATCAAATTTTGCAGAACTTAATTCCGATTGATTTTTTCTCGCCTGATATCGAATGAGTTGAGCATATGGTTTTTCAGCTACTTCATCTTTAGATAAATCAATCAACGTCTTTACATCGTAAGGATTTTTTTGCCATTGCCGTAATGACAATTGATATTCATTGCTGACAAGTTCTTCAGCCATGTCAACAGCTTGATACATAATATTCAATTGTTCATTATTAAACACTATTGGTTGTAAGAAGGGTGCATTCATACTGGTATTTAATTTCATGTTACCCCCTTGCTGAAAAAATGGTGGACAATGTTTATAAGATAATGATATATACTAAAAATTGCAATGATAAAATGCATTAATTATTCAGGAGGTGAAATTTAATGGGTAGTGTGATCAAAAAACGCAGAAAAAAAATGCGTAAGCACAAACATAGAAAATTATTAGCCAGAACCCGCCATCAAAGAAATAAAGGCAAATAATGCTTGTAAAGGAAAAGTTAAAGGTGATGTTAATATTTGATCACTTTTAACTTTTTCATTCATAAGATGTTTAAATTTTCAAAATAAATACAATGGACAATAACCTTTCATTAAAAGGCTTTAATAAAGCTTTCTCACATTCTTTTTTGGTAATCTATTTTAAAACTTTAAAACTTTATAATATTTCAGATATTATTGGCCGAACTAAGAGGTTCTTATGGGAATAACAACCGATGAAACGATAGGTATCAATGGATTTGGACGGATTGGTAAATTAACCGTCTGGCATCACATTGCTCGAAAATATTTTAAAAAACTTGTTGTCAATATTGGTCGTAAAGCAGGGCAAAGCCTTGATGATATTGCTCATTATTTGGAAAGGGATTCTACATATGGTTCATTATCTGGCTATTTATATGGATTCAAAGCTCCTAATGAAATCGTTCAAATAGATTCATCTCAAAATTGTATTATTGCTGATGGCGTTGAAATATACTTCTTACAGTCTGAAAGAAACCCAGCTGATATTGAATGGCACGATCATGATGTTAAGATTGTTGTGGACACAACGGGACAATTTCTTGATCCAACACTTGAATCCGATAGTCGTCATGGTGCTATACGGGGTCATATTGAAGCTGGTGCTTCAAAAGTCATTGTTTCAGCACCGTTCAAAATAAAAGATAAAAGCAAGTCTATGCCTGAAGATTGTGTGACAACAGTAATGGGGATCAACGATAATGATTATGATCCAAGACTTCATTCAATTGTTTCAAATGCTTCTTGTACAACAACCTGTCTGGCTCATATGGTCAAACCACTGATTGATTATTTTGGTGCTTCAAAAATATTAACCGCTTCAATGGCGACTATTCATGCGGCAACAGGTTCTCAACAAGTTTTAGATCGTTTGCCCAAAAAAGAGGCCAGGGATTTAAGAAAAAACAGAAGTATTTTTAATAATATTATCCTTACATCAACCGGTGCAGCTCAAACGTTAAGTCTTGTAATACCAGAAATGAAGCATATCGGATTTATTGCAGAATCCGTTAGAATTCCCACTATAACAGGTTCTCTTGTGATTCTTATGGTAAATCTTCAAGAAGAAATTAGCGGCAATGGCATTCGAAGAGAACTGATCAATCAAGTCTATCAACAAGCAGCCAATAATGATCCAAAAGGATACCTTCAATATTCGGAAAAACAAAATGTTTCTATGGATATTGTGGGACTTCCCAGAGCAGCCACTGTAATTGAAGGTCACGAAACGCATACCAGAACAGCTGAGGTATCAATTGACCTGAACCAGGTTATTGGCATTGGAAAAAACATTCTGGATCAAATTGAAAAGAAAATGATTCGTATCCCTGTCACTCAAACCATTGTCTATGGATGGTATGATAATGAGTTAGGAAGTTACGTAAACATGTTGGGAGATCGAACGATAAGTATCGCCGAAACCTTATAAATTTACAGATTGAAGATTGAAACCCTATTCAATTTTCAATCTTTTTGGGAATCCTTATCACCTGTCCTTCATACACTCTTAAATCTTCAGTCATATGGTTGACAATTGCAATATATTCTAAAGGCACACCTGTCTGTTGAGCGATGGATTTTAGATCATCTCCAGATTTAACCGTATAGTAATAATCAATCACAAAATTTTTATTTTGTTGCTTTATAAGTTTTTGAATACGTTCAATGGCAATTTGATGATCTTCTTTTTGGTTTTTTTGGAGCAAAGATATTGAAGACGTATCTTGGGGTATGAACAAAATTTGACCGGGTTGAAGTTGTTTCGTTCTCAACTGATTTAATTGCTTTAGTTTTTCAATTGGAGTATTCATTTCCTTTGAAATATCCCATAAAGTGTCGCCCGCTTTCACACGATATTTTTTCCACAGTATAGAACCATTCTTATCATTACTACCCGTTGAAAGCTCTTCATCGCTGTTCGTATCCGTTAAAGGATCGGTTTGCGACACAACATGTAAAGGTTTTGATACTGATTTTTTTGGGGAGGCTTTTTTGGTTTCTTTTTTGGAAGATTTCTTAGACGAAATAATTGGCACTCGCAATATTTGACCGGGATGTATTAAACTTTTTGGTTTAAGCCCATTTATTTTTCGTAAGGTTTTTACATCCGTGTTGAATTGCCTTGCAATCAACCAGATTGAATCCCCTTTTTTTACACGACATTTTTGATATTTGGGTGATGCGATTGACGAATGAATTTTTAATTGAGATTTCTTCAATTTATTGGTTCTAGGTTTTTTGATAATAACGGTTGGCTTTTTGGCAGCAATCTCCTGTTTTTTTTTGGGGGTAGGCTTGACCTCTTTTGACAGAACAGGACTAAAAATATTTAAATTATCGTTTTGAGATTTTGGATGTTGGAACGTATATCCAAGTTCTTCATTTGAAACGCTTAATGGCAAAAAAACCGTATAGTATTTAGGAATTATTGCCTGGTATTTATATAAAGCCGGTTTATACGCAGGATTTAAAGATTTGAATTCAGATAAAGTTATATGAAGTTGTTCACAAATGGCTTCAGGAGTTTTGGGATTGTCTATAATAAATCGTTTTCTGAGCAAAGGAGGCGCCATTCTGACAAGCTTGAAATAACGCTGATAGTTTTCATCGATTTCACATGCCGCTAAAAAACAGCTATAAAAATTTTTTGATGCAAATTGAAAAGATCGGCTTTTATGTTTTTGAATAATGGTAGCAATATCAGTTGAACCTGTTGATCGGACAGCGCGTTTAATACCAGCCAATCCATAATTGTATGCTGTGATCGCCAGAGGCCAGGATTTTAATTCGTTATAGTTTTTTTTTAATAATTGAATAGCAGCTTCAGTGCTTAATATTGGATCTCGTCGTTCATCGATAAAACGGTCAATATCAAGATAATTTTTTCCTGTCGCCCACATAAACTGCCATAAACCAACAGCACCTGCTTTTGAAACTGCCTGTATATTAAATGCTGACTCAACATGGGGTAGATAGGCCAATCTTAGGGGAAGATTTTCTCTTTTCAAAATAGCAAAAATTTCATCAATATACATGCCTGACTGTTCCAATCCTTTAAGAAAACTTTCTCGCTGTCCCAATTGAAATCGGATACGATCTATTGCCTGAGGAATATCTTTAACCGATGAATACTCTTTAAACATATTTATAAATCGAATTTCTTCGTCAGATAGACTTTCTGATGGTTTGTTAAAAAGCCCTCTTAAAATATCGGCAATTCTTTTTTTATACGTATTGACATATTGCTCTAATGTACGACCGCGTCTATTTCCCACATTAATTTTTTGATATATGATTAGAGGATATTTACGGTCATGCAATAATCCTTCATCAACAGACACATTGGTATAGACATTTTTCCAGAACACCACATTGTCTGATAAAAAAGGCGGAACAGGAAAATGTTTATCCTGTGAAGCCAAAATTGGTGCCGGAACAAATGTCAGGAAATAAAACAAGTATAACCCAATAAACACGTTCAAACGTGCTTTACTTTTAGGTTCAGCAAATTTCATGAAAGAACCTCTTTGTCCTCAACCTTAATATTACAATTGTCTGCCAGAAGTTTAAATGTTTTTTTAGCATTGTCGAATTGGTACGCATTGATTTCTTTTACCATTTTTTTTAAATATCGCTTTGCTGAAAAAGGCAGTGAAAACTGGTTTAAGGTATTTTCAAAATCATGGATTACATCTTTTATTTCGGAATCAGATTCTTTTAATAATGTAGATATCGATAAAAAACGATCCTGGATATGCTGAGGAAGTGTCAGTATTTTTTCATTGACAAAATTTTCTTTTTGTAGAACACGTTGAGCACTGTTAATGATCTTGGAAATAATATCGTCAATGGTTGATAGAATTGCTTGAATTTTTTCATAACGTTTTTCAATGACATATATTTCAAGTTTTTTTGCTGCATCCAATAATGAATCCGATGCCAGATAGCTTGCGACACCTTTTAAAGTATGTGCTTTCTGCCTGACTTTCTCCATATTTTGTGATGAAAATGCTTCACGAACGGAAATTGTATAATTCTGATAATCTTGATAAAACCTTTTCAATACTTGCATAAAAAGATCGATATTACCCGCAAATCGTTGGATTGCTTGTTGAATATTAATTTCAGCAATTTGAGGAAGTTGTGACAGTTCATTTTGTGTATCTGATGAGAATTCATTGTCATCATTATTTTTTGGTTGTATTGTTTTTTGGTTGTTTATTTGAGTGATTTCTGAGAATAAATCTTTAAGTTTTATTTGAAAATTTTCAAATAAAACTTTGATATTATCCAGTTTGTCATGTTTTAACGCCTGTTCCAATTCCAAAGCAACATTCCTTAAAGATGATGCAGACAAATTACTTGCCAGTCCTTTTATGGTATGAGCCAGACGATGAGCTGTTTTATAGTCTTTTTCATCAATCGCTTTTTGAATAACGTTATCTACATCATGGTATTCATCAACAAAATGGTTTAATAACTGATAAAATAATTCCTTTTTTCCCGATAACCGTTTAATGGCTTCGTCAATATTGAGAACCGTTCTATTTATAATATGTTTTTGGGGATTTTCAGAAACAATTGTATTTTCTCGACGTGTATTGTCTATTTTTCGTTTTGTTGGTAGCCATTTATCAATTATTTTAAAGAGCGATTCTCCGTCAATGGGTTTTGAAATATAATCATCCATTCCTGCTTCTAAACACATTTCCCTGTCACCAGCCATTGCATGTGCGGTCATTGCGATGATCAGTGATCTTTTCATTTGCTGATTGCTCATTGAAAGCAATGAAGACTCATAGTCTCTAATTTTTTTGGTTGCTTGAAGTCCATCCATCACAGGCATTTGAACATCCATCAAAACAAGATCATACCACTTATTCGATTGATATGTCTTTTTCATCATTTCAAAAGCTTCACGTCCATTTTTAGCGGTTTCAACCATTTTAATATTGGCTGAATTCAGCGTTTCAACTTCAACGGTTATATTGATATCGTTGTCTTCAACCAGCAATACATTAAGATCTTCATATGAAACAATCTTGTTTTTTTCATTTTGTTGTTTGCCTTCAATCAAATCTGGTTTGATTGCTCTAATAATTGAATCTACAACCGATTGTTGTAGCAAAGGCTTATTTACAACAACTCTTATTCCTGATGTATGAATAAGATGGTGTGGCAAGTTCATTCCTAAAGAGCACATTAAAATAAATTCGGGTTGTTGACTGGAAAGATTGCATCGTATTGATTTTGCAATGGTTAATCCATCTGAATCAGGAAATGTATTATCAATAAAAATCAAGTCAACTGATTCGTTTTCCGTGTCATTTAAATAATCCATCAGCATAAGTTCTTTATGAAATAATTTTCCTGAAAGCCCTATTGATTCGAGTATGTGAATGAGAGCATTTCCTGCTTCCGGGTTGTCATCAAGTACAAGTATATTAAGCTTTAAAAATGATTCTTCTGGAAACCATTGCTTTTCCTCCGGCTGACTTTTGGCGATATCAAAACAAGACGTAAATATGAATTGACTGCCTTCGCCGACCTTGCTTTCAATCCAAATATTGCCATTCATCATTTCCACAAGGTTTTTACATATTGTCAGCCCCAAACCCGTTCCACCGTACTTGCGGGTAGTAGAACTATCAGCTTGTGTAAATGAATGAAATAATTTTTCATAATTTACCTGATCTATGCCAACACCTGTATCTTTAACATTAAACTGAATTTTAATTTGGTTTTTATTCTGTTCTATAAGCCTTGCATTAATTGAAATGTATCCTTTACTGGTAAATTTAATGGCATTGGATAAAAGGTTGTTCAAAATTTGACTGAATCGGTGAGGATCACCAATTAATCGTTCTGGAATTTGACTATCAACGTTCAGAATCAATTCAATGTCATTATCAAACGCTTTTGCTGCAAAAATTGTCGCTGACTGTTCCATCGCCTGCCTGATACTGAATGTTGTAAATTCCATATTGAACTTTCCAGACTCAATATGGGATAAATCTAAAATATCATTCAGAAGTGCCAGTAATAATTTCGCTGAATCCTGAACGGTTTTGAGGAATCTATCCACTTTCGGAGACGTATTCTCATTAATGGCAAGATTCGTCATACCTACAATTGCATTCATAGGCGTTCTGATTTCATGGCTCATATTGGCCAGAAATTGTGATTTTGATCGGTTTGCTTCCTGAGCTTCTATGGCTTTCGCTTTATAATTTTCACTTAATTCCTGTAGTTCTTTTTCACGTGCTTTTCTTTGTTCCATTTCACGTTTTAGCCGAAGAGCAGATCTCACACGCGCAATAAGTTCAGTTTCTTCAGCCGATTTTCTGATAAAATCAAGAGCACCTGCTTGAAATGCTTGATTTAATCTTTCAATATCTTCATCTCCAGATACCATTACCACTGGAATTTCTTTATGAGTATCATGAGCTTTCAATAAACGGGTAGCTTCAATGCCATCCATTTCAGGCATACAAATATCCATCAAAACGAGTTGAATAGGATTATCTGATGATTGATTGTCTAAAATATTAATGCCTTCACTTGCAGAGTACGCAATAAGAACATCTTCATAGCCTTGATCCAATAATTTTAATTGAAGGGCTAATGCACCATTTTTGGAATCATCAATGATGAGTATTTTCATTGTCTATTCCTTCTTTTCCTTGGATGTCTTCAAGAAGCGTTGCCATGGCCCGTGTATCTTTGATGATATTACTGATAATATTTCTTAAATCCGATAACTTACTACTAATTGATTGAGGAATATCATCATTGGCATGATTTTTGATAATAGGTTCTACAGATGTCCAAAACAACTTGACAATTTGAGCGTTACCATTAATTGACGTATTCAGATCAGTCAACTTTTGAATGGCTGCCATCAATGGATTTTCCGCTACATTGCCTGCTTCTAATTCTTTGAGGCGTTGGGTTAAATAAACGACTTTTAAGTGTGTTTCAACACAAGCAAGAACATCCGACATTTCAAATGGTTTTGTAATATAATCAGAAGCTCCCATATCATAACCAATACTTTTGTCTTCAACTTCATTGAGTGCTGAGATGAAAACAACAGGTATATGACTGGTATTGGCATTATCTTTGAGCTTGTCACATGTGTCGTAGCCATCCATACCAGGCATCATGATGTCCATAAGGATCAAATCAGGTTGTTGAGCTTCAGCCAGCGTAAGTGCTTGTTCACCACGTGTGGCAACAATTAATCGGTATTTTGTTTTCAGGCTTTCTCGAAGTACATCAATATTAATAGGTTCATCATCGACAATCAGAATTTTAGGAAGGTTTTGTGCTTGCATATTATTACTCCATAAACTCAAAATATTAACTTTTTACAAATATTAAAAATAATAGCAGAATGCAAAAAAAATTTCAATTAAGACTTTTTATCAGAACGATTTGTGATTGACACAATCCAAAAAATATTATAAGCATTAAATAAATGAAACAAATTCATTGTTTGCTCAAACCTCAATGTACTGTAATAAATCTTGCATAAATGTATCCTTATTTTCTTGTTTAGAGCAGAATCATGAGACCTGTAATCGTTCGAACAGAAATCTTATTTGCATTTTCAATTGATTATTCTAACACTAATCTTTTTCTAAATGGAGATGTCGCATGAGGTATATCGTAAATAATATTCAAACTTTTTTTATGGTTGTATTGGTGGTTGGTGCCTTTGCCACTCAAGTCGATGCAAATTCTCTGAAGTATAAATTAAAAATGAGTGGCTATAGTGATCATCAAATTGAAGATATATTACGAGGCCATAGATCATTTAAAGACGTTCAGAATGATAAAAAATCAACCCTTATTGCGACCAAATCATATCAGCCCGTTTATGCCCCTAAAAAAAGGTGTACATTAAGAAAAACCCAGAAAAATAAACGACGCAATCCTCTGGCAGCTCGTTTTTTTAGAAATTTCTTAAAAAAACGCAAAGTTTCTCAAAGTAATTCAATGCCTACCAAAACATCTGATGAAATCCGTCAAAGTATTAAGGAACGTTTTCTGGTTAATAAACGACCCCCAAGGTATGAGCTGATTGAACACATTCAACATTCAGGTGCCAATGAAGCTCATGCCGTTAATGATACTTTTGTTGAAGTTGCAAAACCTTATTTGAATTATGTTGAAGATGCATCATATGAAAACAATATTAAGAAAAGTTTGATTCTGGCAGTTATTAAAGTGGAATCAGGTTTTAATCATCGTGCCGTATCTCCCAAAGGTGCTCAGGGGCTGATGCAATTAATGCCATTTACCGCTAGAAGTTTGGGCGTTACAAATCCTTTTGATCCTATGCAGAATATTCATGCTGGGACACGTTATTTATCTGAATGCATGAAAAAACTTCGTAATGTCAAATTGGCTCTTGCAGCTTACAATGCAGGTTTAACACGCGTTTCAAAACTGTGTAAAATTCCACCTTTTAGAGAAACTCAGAACTTTGTTAAAGATGTGTTGCGGTATGAAAAAATGTTTGATCGAATGATTAAAGACTTGTAATTCAGTTTGGGTTTATCTGCTTTACGTGTTAAAAAAAACTATCGCCCCTTAAAACAAGGCACCCTTTTTTCAATGAAAGCTGTTTGCCCTTCTTTTATGTCCTCACTATTAAAGGCATCCACTATAATTTTTTCAGCTTCTTTCAATTGATCATCAGTTAGAACTTTTTCCACAGATGATAACATATTAAAAATCTTTTTAGTCCCTTTCAGAGATAATGGCGCATTGGATGCAATATCGTTTGCCAGCGATAGTGTAAACGTTGATAATTCTGTTTCTGGCAAGAGATGATCAATAATTCCCATTTCTTTGGCCTGAATCGCATTATAAGTGCGTGCCGTCAAAAAAAGCGCTTTTGCTTTTGACAATCCCACGACTTCAATAAATTGTTTAAGTCCTTCTGGATGGTATACCAGACCTAACTTTGCTGGAGGCATCCCTATTTTTACTTTTTCAGGCGCCACCCGAATATCGCAACAAATTGCCAGGTTAAGTCCTGCACCAAATGCATAGCCATTGAGCATTGCAATCGTAGGGAATGGATAATCTTTTAATGTTTTTAGTGCTAATTCTAATGGATTGCTATTTTTGAATTCCTCTTGCATTGACCGCACAATTTCGGTTGGAATTGATAAAATGTCATATCCTGAAGAAAAAGCGCGATTTCCAGATCCTTTGATAATAACTGCCCATATATTCCCTTTTTTTGACCATTCCTGAAGTGTTAAGTAAAGACTGACTAATAATGATTGAGAAAGGGTGTTTCTTTTTTCCGGTCTGTTCAGAATGATTGTCCCGATATGATTGTCTGTTTGAGCTATGATCTCATTCGTTTTCATTAGAAATTCCTTTTGCTAGCAGGGTTAAAAATGTTTTTTCAGATACAATATTAATCCCTAGCGCTTGAGCTTTTGAAAGTTTGCTGCCAGCTTTTTCTCCCGCTAACAGATGGGTTGTTTTTTTGCTTACAGAGCTAACAATTTCGCCGCCCTGCTTCTCAATTTCTTCACCTGCTTTTGATCGCGGTTTAAAATGTTCAAATTGCCCTGTAATACACCATCGCTGGCCACTCATACTTCGAATATCTGAATTATCGGTGTTTTGTTGAATAGATTCTGTTTGAAATCCGTGAGATATTAATGTTTCAATGGTTTGTAATACAATCGGATCTTTAAAGCTGTTAATAATTCCATTGGCAATATTTTTTTCAATCCCTTTTATGGCAATCAGTCTATCGATATCATTATTTTTAGCAATATCAATCAACGTATCAAAAGAATTGATCCCAGATTTTACCAATAATTTGATCAGCCCTATTCCTAAGTTTTTTAATCCTAAAGCAGATAAAACCTTTTCAAATGGCTGCTTTTTACTATCGTCAATGCCGCGTTTGATGGCTGCTATTTTTTTATCTTTAAATCCTTCAACGCCTTCAAGAGATTCTGGATTAAAGGTATAAATATCTTCTACTTTATTGATGAGTTGAAGAGAAATCAGCGTTTCTATTGTTTTAGGTCCCAGGTTCTCAATGTCCATTCCAGATTTCCCAGCAAAATGAATTAATGCGGCCTTTTGACGATCCGGGCATTGACTATTGTCACAAAAATGGTGTCCCCCTTCACGAACCAGGGGGGAATGACAGGATGGACACTGAGAAGGCATTTGCCACACTGGATTCTGATGTGAATTTTTTTCAAGAACTGCTTCAACAGCCGGTATAACATCACCTCTTCGAGAAATTGTTACCTGATCTCCAACAGCTATACCCAGCTCATCGATATAATCCTGGTTATGCAATGTTGCGTTGGTTATTTCTGCCCCTCCTACACGAACAGGCTTTAATCGTGCGACTGGTGTTATCCGGCCCAATCGACCGATTTGAATGTCAATGCCTTGAATTTGAGTCTCTGCCTGCGGTGATTCAAATTTATATGCCATTGCCCAGCGTGGAAATCGACCCGTTGTTCCCAATATATCACGAATTTTTTGCTCACTTACTTTTAATACAAGGCCATCGATATCGTAATCTTGTATATTCCTCGTATTTATAGATTTTTCAATGCATGAACGAAAAGAGGTATCTGGTTGCTCAAAATAATAAGTGTTTTGATTTAATGGAAATCCAAGCGATTGCAAAAAAGTCCGGAGTTTATAATGATGATCCGATGGTAAATCAACGCCATGAACAATATCATAAATAAAAATATCAAGAGGAATTTTTGCTGTCTCTTTGCTGGTTTTTCTTCGCATGGCTCCAGCAGCTAAATTTCGTGGATTCTCATAGGAAATCCCTTCAGCACGTTCTATGCTTTTAAAAACAGACCGTCGAATAAAGACTTCACCCCGAACCGTCAACGTAACAGGATCACTTAATTTTATAGGAATGGATGCAATAGTTTTTGCATTTTCAGTAACATCGTTGCCTAAAATCCCGTTTCCTCTGGTGGCAGCCTGTATCAAAAAACCTTCTTTATAAGTCAAAATCAGTGAGACACCATCGATTTTTTCATCTAAAACAAAGGTTACCGGTTGATCCATTTTATGAATTATTTTTTCTGCCCAGGATTGCAATTCTTCAATAGTATAGCTTTTATCAAGACTCAACATAGGCTGGACATGGGTAACTGTTTTAAAGGTATTATCCAGATCGGATCCAACACGACATGTGGGACTGTCTGGCAATGCCAGTTTTGGGAAATATTCTTCCAGAGTCAGGAGTTCATCAAACAGACGATCAAAGGCTTCATCTGAAATTTCAGGTTGAGATTTGATATAATACAAGTGTTGATGATGCTGAACGTGTTTTGATAGTTCAATTATTCTCTGTTGCGCTGTTGTTTTATCCATCATTAATGGGCTTTGTTTGATTAATGAAAACAATTCCTGAGTTTTTTGATCCATCAGGTTTGCATCTTTTTCATTGGTTTCATGGTCATATCCCAGTAAATGCAATAAGCCGTGAATCAATAAAAAAATCAGTCGGTCTTCAAAAGTAACGTTAAATTCTTTTGCTTCTCTCAGTACAGTATCTACTGATATGATGATATCTCCCAGCAAATTTTGCCTGAGATGAGAAAATTCTCCCTCTTGCATTGAAAAAGACAACACATTGGTTGGGCCTTTTTTATTTCGATACTGCTCGTTTAATTCTGAAATAAAAGGGTCAGAAACACAAACAATTGATAGTTCTGAGTCTTCATAATTCAAGTGTTTTAGCAAAAAATTTGCTATTATTTCCAGATGTTCACTATCGACAACCGGATTTTCTTGTTGAATATCAATAAGTACAGGCATTATTTATGATCCATTTACCATTATGATGCAAATATTGTTAATTTCTTCCTGATCTTCACGCTCATTGATTTCAGGCATAAAAGGTCCATTAAAGAAACCTTTTTGAGTATAAATTTGAAGCTGTTCATTGGATTCATTTTGTAAATCGATATCACTTGTCTGTAAATTGTTTTTTCCATGAACAAATTCAATCAGATTTTTCCATAATATTTTTTGGGATTGGCCAGGATCTGAATCCGGTAAACCAAGCGTTAGCGATAATTGAATGTCAGGATTCCATTCCTGGATTTCTGATAAAACATCTGGGTTATCGGTAATAAATATGCCTGTTTTTTCATGATTATGCTGATGTAAAAAAAACCAATTTTTCAAAAGTACAGAGGGATGAGCATGATGAATTTTTTGAGGATTAAAAAGAGGCATTGTTATATTGCCATTATCCATATCAGTGAGCATTTGATATAATTGTTTTTCAGAATGTTCAACAGAAGCCAATTGTTGATTTAATTCTATTTGTTGGCGATCTGTATCCTGGACTAAATGAAAGAACAGCGCAACCAATAAAGGTTTTAAGGTTATGTCTTTTTTTCTTTTATGATCTCTCTTTATTTGCGACCGAATATTATTAACCGATAAATCATCAAAGTATGGCGGTTTTTCGGACATTCCTTTCATATTTGAAAGTCCTGGTCCTAATTCTCTTCCAATATTTTGTAAATGGATACGTTCTTGTTTCAAACGATTTGTATCAAAATGTTCTGCAAGTGGTGTTTGAACGAGTAATTGCTGTTTTTTTTGATATAATTGATAATGATCGGGTATATCTAAATCAGATGGTTGGTAAATAACCATTTGATCAAACCACTTAAAACAAGATTTTAAGGTTTCTTGAGAAATATATGTTGATGGGAAAAAAACCGGTAACATGCTTAACTCCTAATTATTGAAGATCAGACCTTACTTTTTGATAGGAACCACAATTTAATAATTCTTCCATTATGGCGTCCATAATGGGAAAATTATTAAATTGTGGTTCCTAAGCAGGTGAAGATTAAATTATTTACATATTTATTATTTATAAAAAAACAGATCATTTTTCAATCATTAATTGATCTGTTTGAAGTTTGAATAGCACATCTCAAAAAAAGTTGGACACTTTTTGGGGCTACAAGCTTAGGAATGCTCTGAAAATAAATACCCGATTCTTAATTTACATTTCCGGTTCTTTTTTGTAGCTATTCTGGGGAAAGTCAACCTCAAAATAAGCGGGTACTGTATGCCGCTTATTATTTTCGCATAGGTCTACAAGTTT
>Ga0272440_1000953_pt1 | contig 24141 bp, 16 predicted proteins | sample SSMMMBAug17_FD_192440 | JGI IMG/M metagenome (GOLD analysis project Ga0272440, IMG submission 192440) | Marine sediment archaeal communities from Little Sippewissett salt marsh, Falmouth, MA, United States - SSM-MMB-Aug17 | ecosystem: Environmental > Aquatic > Marine > Wetlands > Sediment ...
CCCGAGCCAAAGTTGGACGAACATATTTCATTCAAAAAAATCTGTAACATAGGAAATTATATGAATTCATCAACAGTTAACCAACAACGATCCTTAAACAACGTGATTCAAGAATATAATCAACAAAGAGTTGACTCCTTAAATGAATCCAACCAATTCTTAGAAACAATATATAAACAGCAGACAGATCAAAATGTACTTTTCGGAAATACTCCAGTGCCAACGCTTTTACGCCCTCATTTTTTATCCACATATCAAAATGTCATGCTTGAAGAAATAACCCATGTCATCATGAATATGCTTGAAAAAATAATCACCCTGTATTTTGAAAAAAATATGTTTCATCATATTATACAGTTGAATACATATGAAAAAGAATTAGCTGCTATTGATCCTGGTTTTAAACGATGTATCATGAATGCCAGATTAGATGCTTTCCTGGACAATACTCAATTATCATTTATCGAATTCAACTGCGACAGCCCTGCCGGACATGCTTATAGTGAACTTCAATGTGAAATCTTTCATAACAGCGAACTTCTTAACACCATCAAAAAGACCTACCATCTTGTTTGGATCAATCGACGCAAAAAAATGTTAGATGCCTTACTTGAGGCTTACAAACAATTTGGTGGTAATAAATCTAATCCCCATATTGTAATTACAGATTGGCATGATGTTAAAACAATTCATGAATTTTATATATTGAAACAATATTTTGAATCAGAGGGATTTCCCACATCAATTGCTGATCCCAGAGAATTAACGATAATGAGAAATAAACTCTGCATTCATGAAAAACCGATTGATATTATTTACCGAAGAGTAATTGTAAAAGAAATTGTATCAAAACAGGATGAAGTCAAAGATTTTCTATCTGCTTGTAGAAACAAACTGGTTTGTGTTGTTAATTCCTTTCGTTCCAAAGTTATATCAAATAAATCAACCCTTGCCATCTTAACCGATCCTCAATTTGACCATCTATTCACGAAACAAGAAAATGAATTGAAGTATCAACATATACCCTGGACGCGAAATCTTTCACCAGGAACTGTGCTTTATGATAATAAACAAATTGATTTGTTTGAATATGCTGCCACTCACAAGGATAAATTTGTAATAAAACCAGCAGATGGATATGGCGGCATCGGTGTTTATATTGGAAAATATACATCAGATGATCAATGGAAAGACTGTTTAGAAAAAGCAACAAAAAATCCATTTGTTATCCAGGAATATGTTGATATTCCTGAAGAAGAATTTCCTGTAATCAATGAAAATTCAACCATAACAGTCGAAAAACGTAAAGTTAATTTAAACCCTTTTGCCATAGCAGGCCAGTATGCAGGTTGTTTATCTAGAATATCTCTGTCACCAGTGATAAACGTAAGTGCTGGCGGTGGCATGGTTCCTACATTTTTGTTAAAAGTAAAATGAAAATAAGCAAAATGCAAACAGTAATTGACTGTCATTGTCATATAGGTGAAAGTGTAGATGGCGCAGCCATATCATTAGCTGAGATCAACTGTATATTGAATGATTATCCTGTTAAATCCATGGTTATTTTTCCCATTGATGAAAACCAGCGTGGCAAAACATATGAACCCCAGAATACAAAAATTGCCTTACTTGCCAGGCAGGACAAAAGGATAATTCCTTTCGGACGTATAGATCCCAATGATATTCAAGCTGCCCAACAAGAACTGGATCGGTTTAAGGAGCTTAATATTCGTGGCATCAAACTTCATCCTGTTTCAGACAAATTTTTACCACAACAAGCCTCTTTTATATTTAAACATGCATCCAAAACAGGTCTTCCTATCTATTTGCACACCACCCATACAACTTTTCGCCAACAAAAAGATGACTGGTGTCAATTATTTCATCATACTGATACCCCCATCATTATTGCACATGCAGGCAAGGATTCCTATAGAGAATTTATTCAAATATCAAAACAATATCCCCATATATACGCTGATACAACAACAATTTCCTACTTTAGGACCAAAACAGTGCTTCATGAACTGAATATTGAAAAAATTCTCTATGGATCAGATTTACCTTATTCCCATCCTGCCATTGAACAAATCAAATACAAGTTATTGCTTACAGAAAATGACCAACAGATGGTCTTTTATCAGAATGCAGTAAATGTTTTACAATTAGCATAGCCCACATTTACTATGGCATGACTATACTTTTTAGTATTCTTTGGGTTTGAGCAGATTTTGATATTTTTATCAAGTGAAAGAAGGGCGTATGTAAAGGTTAGGGGAGGGACTATTTGCAAATGACTGAAAATTTTTTCGAACAGATCTTTTTTTGCAGTATCATAATAATTTTCCAGCATGGAAAAAATGAGACTTTTACCAAAGCGTCGGGGACGCTAAAATAAGATGGATTGCCCTGTATTTACAATAAGGGTTCAAATTGGATCGGTCAAATACAGGTAATTGTTTCATAAAATTTATGTAATCGCTGATACCATATGGAAATAAGATATATGTTCTTCTTTTCTAAATGCGTTTTTCACAAATGAGGATAGCATCTTTATTATCAACACATTGCCATTGAATTTCATCAATCGCATCCTCAACATCAATACGAAATTTTTCTTTCAAAATCTTCAATGTCAAATCTCTTTTGACAGCAAATTGGTAGTCTCTGTATTTCAAAGCACTTTCCTGTCTTTGAAGATTTGATAATTGCGCCACAAGGACGCCCCGATCCAATGGATGCGGTTGAGGCAACAGGTTATTCTTTCTTGCTGCATTCAACAAATAATTGTCAATTATGGCGCGTTGTTCTGGATGTGATGGCATCCCATTTACACCATAGCCAGATAATTTGTGCGGATAGGCTGTTTGAATAAAATGATCATTGATTGCATAAAGTTTGGCTAAAGAGACCAGACTTTCACCTTCATGCAGCTTTTTATAGACCATTTCAGCCATATCCATTGTTTCAAAAACACTGTATTGCACCTGAACTGTTTGGACTGGCAAAAACCGATGTTTTATTGCAAAAAAGTGATTGAATAAAACTGTATCTGGAAAATCAAGTGATAACCGACGTGTAGGATAAATACCTTCATGGGTCATGCCATATTTTACTGATATATATCGGTTGGCTACTTGATCATGATCCACTTGTTCAAGTTCTTCCAAAGCAGGAGAAAAGAATTCAACCATTTCCTGATGCACCACATGGTATAAAAAACGTTTCAAATAGCTTTTATAAGCGTTTTCCATCGGTAGAGGTAAAAAGGCAAGAAATTGCTGCCATTCATCAGGTGTAAGCAAAGGTTTAATCATAGAAAGTTTTAAAGACGCATTCTTGATACGTCCAAGCACAACATCATGACATTTTAAACGAAAGCCATGTTTTTCTCTTTGAATACACGATTGAATTGACTCTGTTGCTTTGTGTGGATCTGAGTCAATGTCAAATTCTTTGAATGTCAAATTAATATCAATATTCTTTGTTTTTTTTTTATGTTTTAACCATTGTATTGCTGCACGTTGTTTACGAGATCGACGTGATATTGCCAAAAATTTTGAATAATATGGGTCATTAATTAAACCCAGGCGATCTGCAAGGTATCCAATCGCCATATTTTCCTGGATATTTTTATATATCTGCGCCTTTGGTTGATTTGGATAGTAAATAAACCGAATATATGCAAATGTTCCTTGTGAAATGTTCCCAGCTGTTGATTTTATGACTAGTTTTGAAGACCAATACCACCATAAACAGTAGGCAGAAATTGTCATTGCGCAGAGGACCAATGAAATAATGATGATTATGGTTTGTTTTTTATCTTGTAACATAAATATGTTTATCTCCTGTAGTTTTCACCTCTAATTCATTAATTTAATATATAATATTACCAATGCTTTATAACCCAGAATCTAGAATTCGCGCCTTAATCCTCAGCCTGGCTGCTGTCGCATATCGAACTACGAACATGTTTCTTGCCACTATACCAGGAAACATCGCAAAGTATGAACATTACCATCTGTAATATTTACAGTTTTTTTTATGCTTAATGTGATTAATTGGACTATCGAAATTGAAACAACTTATAACGTATTGAATTAACTTAAATTTCATGTTTATCTCTTGAAAAATTAATCATTTATCAAGGGGATGTTATTAACTAATAACACTAATGGCTTGATTTTATATACTTATATACCTATAAAAAATTTATATCATGTAATATTAAACCATTTTGAAAGTTATTTAAAAAAGAGTATAAATGCCGAGGTATTTCCATACATTTATTTAGTTTTGTTGCATAAGCATATACGAATACCATAAATAAGTGCCTATTTTTTGTCAAGTATATTAAAGAGCGTGCCCAATAGATGGGGGTTAAAACCATAGCCATCAGGTTCATGCGAGTTCGCCTTAACTGACGGCTATGGTTTTAACCCCCCTATAACGTCATTTTCGGTAACAAAAAGAACATTAGTTAAGTAAGCGGCCATAAGTTTTTGGTAGAAAAAAGTTCGTCCAACTGAAAATTTTTGACCGCCTGGGGTTTCAACCCCAGGCGGTCTTTCTGAAACCGGAATTATTCAATAAGAAAGCAATCATAAATTTTCGGGTAGATTGTAGTATTATAACGCTCTTTTTACCCCCAAAAAGAGCATTATAGGCTGATTTTTTGATATAAAAATGGATATTTTATTTATTATTTTAAGTTGTTAGCGTGGTTCGACCCCTATTAATTTATGTACATGACACCAACATGTATTACATTCTTTGGTTCTCACATCTTTAATCTGAATCTTATTTGCAAAAGTTCTTAAGACCACTATTGCGCGAAAAACTCTATATTTCTGGTGCTTATTTTTTATGCGCTCATATGAAATCATAATTCTTTCACAATTTGCAATTGTGTCTTTTCCACCAATCTTGTCACCCCAAATATATAAATTATTGTTTTCCCATTCCAGGATAAGATCAAACATTGCAGTTACAGAGTAATGAAGCCCTGCATTTAAAGATATAATTTTTTCGCCTGTCACTGAGAGAATATAAACCTTTCCATTTTGTATGTTTAAAGAAATACGTGACCAAAAATCATTATTGTTTCCAGAATATTGTTTTGAAGCAGCATACCATTCTCCATTTTTTGATTGGATTTCAATTCTGTTTAATTGTTTGTTTTGCCTGATGTAAAAAGAATTTTTTGAGCTTTGTGTGTTCATGGCTGCAAATGAAACAAATGAATAAAAGGTTAAAACAATCATTAGACAAATAAATGTAAAAAAACTGGATTTCATTAAAACACTCCTTTTTCTTTGAATGAAAATTAAAAAAAAATTTGGGTAAATAAGTTATGAACGTAAATATGATCATCCAACTTAACGTTGGCTTTTCCTAGCATATTTTTTGTCATTTCGTTCCCTTGCTCTGCGAGGGAATGCATATTGGAAGATTTGCGTCCAGTGCATTGTAAGTAAGCGATCATAAATTTTCGGGTAGATCGTAGTAAATATTTTGTTATTTGTTTTGTTGGTCGAATCTTATGTTCGACTTCAAACAAAAACCGAAATCAAATCTATGATCGGAAAAAAATGTATTTTTTTCAGATATAGGCACGTTTTTGTTTTTATGATCGTAGAGCGATTATAAGGTTCGCCCACACTGTGGTCATGCCGAGCATGTCGAATAAGTCTGACAAGTCGAACTTGTCCGATTGACGCAAAACAACCGATATACGTAATTTTCAGAGCTTCACTGAATAATTTTTATTAATGCGATTGATTTAAAGATGGCACTTAAACAGCCTAGAAAGATAAGATAATAGGATATCACCTGATAAGAGCTTACACAGTTTAAGATAAAGAAACAGAAATGTTAAAATCCATGTAAATTGAAAATGTAATCTGTCTACAATATATATAACAAATAAATTTAACAAAAAATCAATTTAAAATATGAATACATAGTCTGTTGACTCATGTCAACTATAATTTTAAAAATATAACAAATATTAAAGGAACGCATTCCAAAAAGTTCGATTTTTGGGAATGCGCCCTATTTAAAAACATGAAACCATATCCAATGGATGGAGGGTAAACAGAAACGATCGCTACAATTTAAACTTTCCAACCATATCTTGCAACTCATTGGCAACTTGAGCCAGGCTCACTGCGGAATGATTCACTTGTTGTGCATTTTTGTTAGCTTCCTGTGATGCCAGGCTCACCCCTTGAATGTTTTTAGAAACTTCATTTGCACCTTGTGCAGCTTCCCCTGCATTTTTAGAAGAATCTGTGGCACCAATGGCAACTTCATTAATATTGGTTGCAATATTATTGGCGCCATTGTTGGCCTCACCAATATTGGATGCAATTTCATTGGCCGCTTTGGTTTGCTCTTCAACCGAGAGGGTGATCACATTCACAGATTCATTTATTTTATTGATAATTTCAGAAACTTCACCAATTACTTTTATAGCATCTTGTGTATTGCCCTGCACACCTTCAATGCGCTTGGCAATATCTTCAGCCGCTTTGGCGCTCTGATTGGCTAACTCTTTAATTTCATTTGCGACAACAGCAAATCCTTTTCCAGCATCACCAGCAGATGCGGCTTCAATTGTGGCATTCAAGGCAAGCAAATTGGTTTGTTCAGCAATTTGCTTGATGACTTCAGTTACTTCCCCAATGGCTTTGGCAGCTTCACCCAGAGTATTCATGGCAGCAGTGCCCTCATCAGCAATGGTAATCGCTTTTGCTGAAACCTGGGAACCATCATTGGCCTGTTTGCCAATTTCATCCATAGACATGGTCATTTCTTCAACAGCACTGGCAACTGCACTTATATTATGAGACATTTCTTCTGCGGTACTGGAAACAGTTTGGGCATTGACACTCATTTCTTCAGCAGCCGATGCCATTGCATTAATATTGGCCGACATTTCCTCTGTTGCCGATGCCACTGTTTCAGACTGCGCTGTCATTTCTTCAGATCCACTAGCCAGCATATTTGATATATTAGATAATTGATCTGCTGATGTAGATAGTGTATCTGAATGACCTTGAATTTTTTCAATAACATCATGTAGGTTTGTCACCATGTCTTTTAATGCCAGCATCAATGTATCTTTGTCAGATCTCAATTCTATCTGAACAGTGAGATCTCCTGAAGCGATTGTTGATGCGATATCGACAATGTTTTGAGTGGCAGAGGTCAGGTTATTGAGGTTTTCATAGATACGTGAGTATTTATCAAATTCAGATTGCGTATCTGGATCTGATGGCGAAATATCTGTGTCAATGGAAAGATCTCCCACACTGATCATTTGAAGATTATTGGCCAGTCGTTCAATTTCAACTTGATTGTACTCACCGATTTTTTCTGCAATTTCAGCATTTCTTTGTGTATCACGCATGAGCTTGTTGACCTGTGTCTTATCAATCACAACCTCCAATGCGCCCAGGATTTTACCTTCCCTGTTTTTAATAGGTTCGGCAGTGTATTCAAACTCAATATTTTTGCCAGAAATGTTAGCGCTCGTTTCACGATTACATTGGCGTCCATTGGACATTGTTTGCGCACAGGCACAATCTTTGGTATTACAATCAGATGTTTGAATCAGTTCATAGCATTTTTTACCAATCAATGATTTTGCATCCTTACCCAAAAGTGATGCACCATTATCGCTGATAAACTTGATTGAAAATTCGTTGTCGATAATCATTGCTAAGGGTACTGGAAATGCGTTGAGATATTTGACAAACATTTCCATTAAAGAATTTCCGCCAGCAATGACATCTGCAAAGGCGCCAGAGAATTGACTTTCATCACCCCGCTCATTAAATCGCCCTTCCTCAGTGTGGTTCACCAAATCTTTAAACGCTTTGATCATGCTATGAATTGTTTCCGGAACTGTATCAATGGCCCTGGATAACATGCCGATTTCATCAGTGGTATTGACATTCAGACGTTGCGTAATATCTCCCTGTGAAACAGCTGTGGCAATATCAACAGCCCTGATAATGGGTCGTGTTATTGTTTTTGCAATGAACATCGCAACAATAACAATAATTACAAAACCTGTAATACCAATTATGAATACCAACCAGGTCATGGCAGTAATAGACTGAAACGCTTCTTTTTTTTCTTTTTCTGCAACAAGAATCCATGTTTCATCACCCACATGTACTGGAGTATATCCGATTAACTTATAGTTTTTTTTCTGATTATCATAATAGATCATTTCACCGGTTTGTCCACTTAACCCTTTTCGAACAGGTTCAATGTCCATTTTTCCAGTGGTGGGGTTTGCCAATGTGTATTTGATTGAACGTTTTTCAGGTTCCAGGACAGAATCTGAGCGCATTAACATATCAGACCCCACCAGATATGTTTCTCCAGTTTCTCCCATCCCTTGTCGCGTTTGCATCAACTGATTAATTGTTTCTGAAGAAAGTTGAAGTGCAACTACCAATTCGACTTCACCATCAATAATTAAAGGTTCAGCAATAAATGATGCCGGCTCATTGTTGCTGGGAGGATATAAAGCGATATCCGATAAGCCTGATTTTTTGGTTTGAATAACCTGCCTGAAAAGCGTCCCCAGGCTGGTATTTGCATATTTTCCAGATATCAAATTGGTATTGTAATCTGATTCATGACAAACTGTATAAAAAATACGCCCTTTGGGATGAATTAAAAATAAATCATAAAAATTTTGCATTTTAATATAATCTGCATAGAAGTCGTTTTTTTTATGAGCAAGTTTTGGTGCAATGGCTTCCTCCAGATCCATTTTTGTGATCATACCCCAATGCAGACCTTTGATATCTAGGGGTGAAGCCTCAATCATAACAAGCGCTCCTTTACTATCTGTAAAAACCTGCTCAAATGGTTTCATTGTTTTGATGACTTTATCGATATATTCTGTATGAATTTCATAGCCAATGACATATCGACCATTGCCCATTGTCAACATATCACTTCGAAAAGCAGTAATATTATTATGATGTCCAACAAGATACGTTTCACCACTTTTTCCCATACCCGCCCGGGGTTGAACAATGGTATTGATATCTGCACCTGATAATTGTATTGCGCAAACACCAATAACCTCGCCATTACTATCTTTGATGGGGGTTCCCACAAAAGCAGAGGGTTTGCCTTTATTTGGAGAATAGGGCTCAAAATCCCAAAATGATGTTGCATTGGTTTCCATAACTTTTCGCCATAGTTTCCCCAATCCTTCGTTTTGAAAAGGTCCCATTTTTAAAGATGTTCCAAGGTCCTCCTTTTGTTGCGCTGTAAACCCAACGATGCCCTTATCACCAAAAATGATATAGCAATCCAGATATCCATATCGCCGAATGTAGTTTTTTAAAAAGGCCTGGCTGTTTCCCACAATTTTTTGATATAAACTGGATTTATTGGAAAAATCCTGATTCTCATATTGATATACTGACAGTTTATCAATCAGATCTTCCACATTTTGCGTACTGGCAAGGGCTTCTACATCATTAAAATATCGTTTAAACAGTGTTTCAATTTGCCCTTTTTTGAGATATTCAGCCGCTTTTAAGCGACCAAAGGCTTCCTTTCTCAGGGTAGAAACTGTTTCCAAAACGACATCCAGGTTCGTTTTTTGATCATTATAAAACTTTTCAATTTGTTTTTTCTTGATCTCTCGAAGGGAAACCAACTGATTATTGGTTAACTCCGAAATCGCAGTGCTGGATTTGGTCAATGCAATGATGCCCATTATAATAAATGGAATCAACCCGACCAGCAGAAAAACAACAATTAAACGTGTCCCCAATTTCATGTTGCGCAACATAATTTATTCTCCTTTGTTAATAATTAAAAATCGATGTGCATTTAATATCACCAGTAAATGATCTTGTAGTTTACAAACACCAGTGATAATTTCATTGTCTCTGGTATCGAGACCATCACTAAGATTTGGATCAGAGGCATTGCGGCTTTCTTCAATCTGATCCTCAGATACTCGAACCACATCACCAATGCGATCCACCAATACGCCAAAGGATTCGCCAATATAAGTTTTAAATAAAATAACCCGACCTGTCATATGAGTTTCTTCAGAGGATTCCAAACCCAGCATTTGTTTGAGATTGATTACCAGATGAATATGTCCGCGAATATTGACATAGCCTCTAATATGGGTTGGAGAATGAAACACAGGCGTAAATTCTACCTTTGATGTTATTTCCTTGACCCCCAGAATATCTACACCAAACAGACGACCCGATAGCCAGAATGTACAGAAATCACGACGATTATCAGAATGGACAACTTTTTCTTGAATAATGATCTCGCCATCATTTTCATTATTTTGATTGCCTTCACCACTCAGAAGTTCAGAAATCTGTAATAGCATCCGCTCCCGATCAATTTTTACCTGGTAGGCATCAAATCCAGCTTTCAGAGTGCGAACCCGATCCGCATCAGTATCCAGGGCAGTAATCGCCATTGCAGGAATGCTTTTGTATCGCTGATCTTTTCTGATGGTCTTGATAAAATCCCATCCATTCATTTCAGGCATTTCAATATCAGAGACAATCAAATCAAATTTTTCCTGATGCAGTATTTCAATAGCTTCCTTGCCATTTTCAGCAACAACAACCTCGAATCCATCAGCTTCAATATATCGTTTTTCCAATTGTTGAAGAAAAATGGTATCCTCAACCAGAAGTATTTTCTTTTTATCTGAAATTGTCTTTTGCTGCTTTTTTCGATCTTCAAACCAGTTTGGTTCAAGCAATTCAATTAGTCGATAAATATCCAGAAACAAGGTCAATTTTTTCTGGATGATTGCAGTGCCTAAAAGGCCCTCTTCCATATAACTTTCGATATTTAATTGCATGGGGGCTTCTGCTGTATCCACGACAGCAGAAAGTAAAATACCAAAAGGCCGCTTGATATGTTTTGGAAGTAAAAGAAACAGTGTTTCTTTTTCAATGCATGGCGAGACAGAAAGGATGTTCTCCAGACGAACGATACGAGTAGAAACATCATCAATGGTAATAAATTCTTTATTGCCAATTTTTTCAATTTGCCCCACAGAAATCTTTTCAATACGACGAACAAGGGGTAATGGAATAGCAAATTGTTCTGTTTCGCCGCTTTTAATCAATAAAACAGTCTGGGTTTCTCGAGCAACGATTTCTTTGTTTTGATTGACAGATTCTTCTTCAAAATTGCTGTTCAACTCAACACGTGTATGACGTGCAATGCCTTCAATGTCTAAAATCAGGGCAACTTTGCCATCACCCATCACAGTGGCACCTGAATAAATATCCAGATTTTTAATCGCTGAATGCATTGGTTTAACAACAATTTCTTCAGTACCGATCACTTTGTCAACAATCAGCCCAAATCGCTTTGCGCCGATTTTTACCACTGCAAAAGTCAGTGAACGTTGTGCTTTTTCCAGACCCTGTCTTATGGCAGAGGTTTTTTTTCGATATGACTCAGTAATTTGAGAACGATCTTTTTCTGAAAATACTGAACTTCTGGTAAGAACTTCAGACATACGTATCATGGGAAGTAATTGCCCGCGAAGCCGATACACTTCTTGTTCGCCAGCACATTCAATTTTGTTGTAAACATCATTTTTATAAAGAGAAACCAGTTCTTCAAGATTAACTTGCGGTATGGCATAACGAAGATCTCCAACAACAACAACCAGACAAGGAATGATTGCCAGGGTTAATGGCAATCGAATATTCATACGTGTACCCTCGCCCAATGTGGATTCAAGCTCAAGAGACCCCCCAAGCTGCTCAATTGAAGTTTTTACAACATCCATCCCCACGCCCCGACCAGAAACATCGCTGATCGTTTCAGCAGTAGAAAAACCAGACAACATAATCAAGGCATTAATATCTTTTTCAGACATTTGAGCCAGTTCTTCACTTGTTTTAATACCATTTTCAATGGCACGTTCCATGACTTTCTCAGGATCAATACCTTTACCATCATCTTTAATCATGATATTTATTTGGCCGGCTTCATGATAAGCCTTGACCAGGATTTGCCCGATTTCTTTTTTACCGGCCTTTTTACGAACATTGGGCATTTCCACACCATGATCACAGCTATTTCTAATCAAATGAATCAGAGGGTCAGAAAGAGATTCCAGGATAGTTTTATCCAGTTCCACTTCCTGACCTTGCATATTGATTTCTATTTGTTTTCCCAGTTTCTTGGATAAATCTCGAACGATTCTGGGCAATTTTGAAAAAACATTACCCACTGGCTGCATGCGTGTCCGCATGATTGTTTCTTGAAGCTCTGAAGTGACAATATCCAGCCGCTGAGATATTCCACTCATCACTGGATCTGACTTATCTGCCGCCAAAAGATGCTGATTTCTAACCAAAACCAGTTCCCCTGCCAGTGTCATCAATTGGTCAAGAATATCAACATGGATGCGAATGGTTTCCGGGTGATCAGAAGGAGGTTTCTGGAAAATATCTGCTGCAGTTTTAGGCTGAATCTTTTTGGCTTGTGTTTTTTGGGGAGCTTTTTTACTGATCACTTTTTTGGGTTGTTTCATAGGTTTTGCTTTGGTAGAATGATCATTATTCGATACAGCCACCATATCAACCTGCCGAATGTTTGACATGGGTAGCGAAGTTGCACTTTCAATATTTCCAGGATCAATGGATGTTGCAAACAAAACATGATACATTAAAGGATTGGCATTTATTTCATCCATTGATATTTCTTTTGCTTCGGTATGTAACTGGGCATCAATGATATAACCATTTTTCAGAAGATTATTGACAACGCTCAAAGGTGAAAAACCTTCTTTTGATTGAATTTCATGAAGATTATAAGCCAATACATAGGCATAATTACTGGATTCAGGTATATGTTTCAGCGTGTATTGACTGATATCAAAATCAATTGTTTTTCCTTTAATATCTTGCAATGCGGCTGAGGTTTCCATCTCACGTTTGGATTCTGGTGATGTTGCTGCATCAATATGCTTTTGAATACGATTCTTGATATCTTGTATATCGAATTTGTTACTTTCTTTGAGATTGTCAACCATGTTATCCAGAATATCTGTACCAGACAAAAGGACATCAATATACTTTTCTTCAACCTGAATGGTGCCAGATCGAATCATGCCCAGTAAGGTTTCCATAATGTGGGATAACTCACAGATGCGATCAAATCCCAAAAAAGTTGATGCACCTTTGACAGTATGAATCGAGCGGAAAATTTTGGCAATTCGATCCGGATTTGCCTGCTCTATTGATTTTTCCAATACCAGAAGCTCTGATTCAATAATATCAAGATGTTCCTTTGCTTCTGTAATAAATTCATTATTTATTTCCTGTTCAAAGCTCATAACAACTCCATTTTATTAGTTAAATTACAAGAACATGATGTTATTCAATTATTTCATAAATACGATTTAATCGCGTCATTTGAAATAAATTAACAATATCCTGGTTCGCATTCACGATCTCAAGGGCAATATTGGAAAATTGATTTTTTGCCATATTCGAAAAAATAACAAACAAGCTCAAACCGATAGAATCAACATCGTTGACATGAGACAAATCAAAGCGAAATTTTGTTTTGCCTTGTTCCAGACAATCATGCATGACATAACGAAAGTTATCCGATTCTTCAGCAGTAATATCCCCGCTGGGCTGAACGACTGTCCAGTCATCCATTTCTGTCACATGAAATTGCGTGCTCTCATTGGCTGCTACAAAAACTGTAATTTTGTTGCCATAGTCATTAAATTCGATTTCATCAACAAAGGAATTGACCAAACATAAACCCCTATTTCTCACTTGAGTGGGATCATCAGATAAGCGATAGTTAATACTGTTGTAGTCAAAGCCATTACCTTCATCTTCAACAACAATTTTGAAACGCTTGTCAGCCATATGGGTGATGATTACTGTGACAATGAGATTCTTGTCTTTTTTATTGCCATGCTCTATTGCATTGTTTATTAATTCTCTTAAAACCAGAATGATATTGGCATCTTCTTCAATCTCATAGTTTTGAAAAAAACTTCTGATTTCTTTGATGATTTTATTCACCATTTTGATTTCTGAAGAAAACTTGAATTCAAGATAGTCCTCATCTTGTAGGCTTGTTAACATTTTTTATTTCCTTTTGAATAGATTAGATGTTTATGGAATTTCCAATGAAAATAATAACATATCATCTGTTTGTTTAAAATGCGTAAATTTTTCTATTTCATTCCAGACCGAAGCAATCATGTCATCTATGGGAAGATGCATGTTTGCTTGTAATAAATTGAACAGACCGGATGTTTTTAAGCTAAATTTTTTTCCGGTTTTGCCATTCACATAAAAGGCATTGGGGATACCATCTGAATATAATATCAAGCGATCTTTGGGATGAATGGCAAAGTTTTTTGTCTCAAAAATGACATCTGAAAAAAGGCCTAAACAATCACCGGCAATATCAACTTGATGCAGACTGTTCTTTTGGCTGTCATAATATATTAACTGAGGATGCGCTGCTGAAACAGCTGATAGCTGATATTTTTCAAGATCCAGGCGAAGGAATATGCTGGTGACCATTCGTTCATTTTTATGATTCTCTAACAAAGCATGATTAAGCAGTTGAAAAAAAGTCTCACCATTTTTTTGAGTACGACAGTTTTCATCAAAAAAGGACTTTATCATTACTGTATGATATGATGCAGCCATGTCGTGGCCCGCAACATCAGCAATGATTACATCACAGCCTTGTGTGGTGTCTCGAATATCAATAAAATCACCACCCAAATCTTTCAAGGCTTGAATGCGATAGGCAATTGATGTTTTGTAACCCTCTTTTTGAAAACAGATAAGATCTTTGTATGTGATGATCGCATTGTCCAGTTCTTTTCGAAGGCTGGAAAAAGTGCGTTTGTATGAATCAATTTCACGTGACAAATCAATATTTTGTTTGATCAGATCAGCATATTTTTTTTCCTCCTGTGCCTTATGAGCTTCAACTTTATCAAATATTTCTTGAACTTTCTTACAAACATCATCAGGTTCAAAAGGTTTGGGAAGAAAGTCATCGCATCCCAAACGAATCAATTCAATGAGCGTTTGTTTGTCGCCATAACCTGTTATAACAATAATTGGCAGACTGATACCTGCCTGGGAAATACTTTTGATTAATTGGAGGCCATTCAATTCAGGCATTTGAATATCTGTTATCAATAGATCAAACATTTCACCTTTTTTAAATGATGATTGTATTTCTTCAAACGCGGCCTTACCATTTGAAACTGAGCTTACTTCATAACCCTCATCTTCTAAAATAAATGTCAATGAGGTTTGCATGGCGTTATCATCTTCAGCGATTAATATATGTTTTTGTTTCATGGTTTCTTTCTTTTGATTATCTCAGTATGGAAAAAATTTTTTTGTGGGATTTCATAAGTTTATGCATTTATACTTGAAAGATATATGGCATACCATATTGTAAGTGTCAACTATTTAATATAATTAAAATTAAATTAATTTATATTGTAATAAAGAATTAAACAATAATTAACAACTTTTTTCTATCAAATGCTTGCCTGATTCTCTTGCGCCCAAAATATCTGTGCTTTTGAAAGGGTTGTGAAGCATTTTTTTTGAATGTGAATATTTTTGGATGGTGCTTTAATTTTTTGGAATATGCCCTTTTTGAAATGGGCTCCTTTTTATTGAAATCTTGAAAGGGCGTATCGAACCCCCAATTGTTTCACACATTTTTTGTGTAGAACGGATGGTAAAAAGCCCTGTTTTTTCAAGAACCTCCAGTAATTCTATTCATCCTTCCAAAACTTCAAAGGGTCTTATGCAACAATAATTTTTGAAAGAAAGGAGGGATGATGAGATTGATTATGAAGCGATGATGGTCAAAAAGAATGCTCCAAGATGGATAAAGGCATTGAAAAAATATGGATATATTAACAAGGAAGGTTAGGGTTAGAATTTATTGATAAAAAAGAGTTTCTGGCAAGAAAAATGTCGCGGCCATATGGTAGGGTTTGTGGCAAGCAATAGAGTTGCGTGTTTTTGTAGAATGATATTTTCATGGTAAATATGAAGTAAGTAAGTAGAGGACTTAATAAATCATTAAAACAATATATCCACTAACTGCGACAAATCCATTTTAGAGCGATGTTTATTGCGCAGGTAGTTTAAATATGTAGAAGTAATTTCAGTGGTGCGATATTGAATATCTTCTAAAAATATGGATTCACGATGTTTACAGAGGTGGTTATCTTTTGTAAACAATAAATTTTCTGACTCAATATAAGCACTTCGTACAGTTACATTAAATGAACCTAAAGCCATCATGTGTTGGTCAAAAAGAAATTCTTTTGTATGATGATAATCCTTTCCATGATGCCCAGGTAATCCTTTTTGCTCGAAAATACGAATACCAGCATCTATTAATGGTTTGAGATAATTGAGTGTGACAAAATAGCCCACGCCAAAATTAAGATGTTGGCTTGTTTGAAAGGAATTAATGATTATTCGAATGTCCAGGCCTCGCTGAGCCTCATTGATTAAAACCTCTTTAAAAAAACAGTCTGGTAATACAATATATTGTGTGCGTATATAGCAATGTGATGTTGCAGCTTGAATCAAAGCTGTTATTGCTTTTAATGTGTGATACTCTCTCAGCCAGGGACGACTCTGAATAAAAAGAACTGAATGATTTTCCAGAGATTGTTTTGTCGTTGAATATAATGTTTGGGGCTGATTAACATTGGCTTTGGGTAAAATGGATTGAAATGTTCTAAGAAAACCGCTTTGAATTTCATTGACCACCGGCCCGGTAACCAGGTATTCAAGATCGAACCATTCATCAAAATATTGATTTTCAAGGTTTCTACCACCAACAATAGCTTTTTTTCCATCGACAATCATCATTTTCTCATGAACTGCATAGTCCAGCAATGGCATTGAAGGTAATCCACCTGGTCCACGAAAAAAACTTTTCCAGTCCTTGGGTAAACCCTTTTCTGTAATTTTGGGAAGGCCGTCCTTAATTAATTTTTCAAGCCAAAAATCAGCTTTTTTCATACCAGATTCATGGGCCGGTCTTGGCGATTTTAGTAAATCACCATTGAGCATCAATACATTTATGCCCCCTTGATCGGCAGTTTTTATCCAGGACATATCCAATACTTCATGAGAAAACCATTCCACCAGACCTGTTTCATCTTCTTTAAGCAAATCGCCAATGAGTTGATTTAATTTTAACTGAATTGTACTGATCGGTGATGATATTTGTGTGTCAGCATTTAATATTAGATTGATTTCAACGCCTTGAGCACTTTTTTGAAACAGTGCATTCAAAATTTTTCGTCCGGCACCTGTTTGTCCCAACATGTATGTTTGAATATTAATTTGAGACTGGGCCTGATCAATTAATTGCAATCGCGTGTTTAAAGCATCGCTTCCTCTTTCCAAGAGTTTGCAAGTGTTGCCTTCAATAAATCGCGTTTGAGTGAGATTTTCCAAGCGGGTTTGAAATATGGGGGATTGAATGTTTAATTTATCTGGACGACGATAATATATTTCAAATTCACCAACAGCACGGCCTGTCTCATTTTTATCATTTTTTGCACGAAGAATTAACAGGTATTTCCCAGTATCCATTAACCAGGGAATATGAAAACTGGCAAAATATTCACCTTCATGAGTTTGTTGAATCCATTGATTGGTATTGGGTTGAAGGCTATAAGATCGATACAGCTCAGTATGAACCATATCAATCCAAACTGAAGTTATGGCAGCATAATCAGTTTTTGTAAAAACCATGCAACGCACATTTATATGCGCTGTGCCATCGTTTGGTATTTCCTTGGGAGTAATACGAATATTTTTGATGACAATCATTGTATAATATTCATTGGAAATTCACAGGTCAAACATGCGCCACCATCAGGTAGATTGCTGGCATAGATTGTCCCGCCATGATGCATCATAATATGTTTACAAATAGACAGACTCAATCCCTGACCAGCCTGATGGTTCTGGATATTTTTGATGGCAAATGGATCAAAAATAAATTGAAGATCATTTTCAGGGATGCCTTTGCCTTTATCATTCACCTGTAACTGGCATATTGGGCCATTTATCTGACTTGAGATGAATATGGTTTCATTTTCTGGAGAAAATTTTAATGCATTATCAATGAGGTAATCAAACATTTTGTAAAGTAATGTCCAGTCTGCGTTTAATTGGATTTTTTGGGGATGGACTTGTTTGATTGTCGTATTTTTTTTTTGAATTTTTTCCTGATGTAGTAAAATGATTTCGTCTAAATTATCATCAAGAAATTGAAAAGATTGTTCAAGCGTATACTCTTTTTTTAACTCACATAATAAGATGGTTTTATCCACAAATGTCAGAAGTTGATTCCCTGCTTTGATCATATTTTCTACATAATTCTTTTCAGATGTTGTCAAATTAGGAGATTCTTTCAATAAGCCAGAGAAGCCAAAAATTGCATTCAAAGGTGTTTTGGTTTCATGAGAAAAAAGTGTCAATAGATCGCTTTTTAATTGGTCCAGTTCTTCAGCTTTTTTTAACCTGATGAATACATTAATCTTGGCTAAGAATTCTTCTTTTTCAATGGGCTTTGTCATATAATCATCAGCACCTGCCTGATAACCTTGAAGTCGTTCATCAAGATCTGTACATGCAGAAATCATAATAATCTTTGTGAAACGATGCCTTGGCATATTTCGTAATTGGCGGCAGACCTCATAACCGGTCATTCCTGGCATCATAACATCCATAAGGATCAAGTCAGGAGAAAAAGACTGTAGCTTATTCAGGGCTTCTTCGCCATTGAGAGCAGTTGCAACCTCATAATTTGTGTGAGATAGAATATCTTCATATAGGTGGATGTTAATCATCTCATCATCAATGACCAGTATTTTGTTATTCATTATTATTTTCCTGATATTTAATTGTTTTTGAATATGAGTTATGCATCATCCTGGATAACAGGAAATCGCATAATAAAATGTGCCCCTTGTTTGCGATCTGGATTTACACGAATTGCACCTCCATGAAGTTCCAATATATGACGTGTAATGGCAAGACTTAATCCCTGGCCTTTTTTATGATGCATAATATCTCTGATAGCAAATTCGTCAAATATGGTTTCAATCCATTCTGGTCGAATCCCACAACCATAATCAATAAATGAAACTTGACATTGGTCATTGACAATTAGCGCCTGAATTTCAATTTGGCCTTTATCTTCAGAATATTTGATGGCATTTTCAAGAACGAAAGTAAAGGCTTTTCGCATCAAGGACCAATCTGCCATGCATTGAATTGAATGGAATTTATCCTGTATGATTGTTATATCTTTCTCATTAAGTTGATTCTGTAAATTGGCTAAGATTTCATGAACAAAGATATCAAGCTGCATGTTTGAATAATGAAGTCGCAGGTCATCCTTTAGCGAACATAACAATGATGTTTTTTCAGCGAATTCCAGTAATTCATGAGCTTTGATACTGATCATGTCAATTCGGGTTTTAATATCATCGCTGATGGACTTGTTCCGCATCAGAATATCCGACAAACCAATAATTGCACTCAGTGGTGTACGTGTTTCATGAGAAAACAGCGTCAAAAGATCATTTTTGAGCTGATTGACCTCTTCTTCATGTTTTAAACGCGCAAATACATTGGTTTTTGCTAACAATTCTCGCTTGACAAAAGGTTTGGTCACGTAATCATCAGCCCCAACTTCATAACCTTTTAAGCGATCATCAATCAACGTTTTGGCAGAAACAAGAATGATTTTAATAAATGCGTATCGTCGTTTGCTTCTAATACGTCTGCATACTTCATAACCATCCATTCCTGGCATCATAATGTCCAAAAGAATAATATCTGGTCGATAACCAGGTAATATTTCCAATGCTTCTTCACCCGATTGAGCGGTTTTAATCGTATAATTTGATTCCAAAATGCGCTTGATAAGCAAGACATTGGTTGATACATCATCAACAATTAAAATTTTTCGTTTTGATGTCATAAATTAATCCTGAATGCTTATTTTTGTTTCCTCAGGCGAACTTTATTCACTGTAACTGAATCAAACAAATATTCGTGTGTATCATGAACAACCATAATAACAGTAATGCCCTTTTCCTTTTGTTGTGCCAGGATATTAATAATGTCCTTTGCTGTTTCCTGATCTACTGATGCCAAGGGTTCATCGGCAAAAATAACCATCGGGTCATGTATGATAGCGCGAACAAGGGCGGTACGCTGACGTTGTCCACCTGAATAAGTGGCTGGGCTTCGATCCATTAAACCATGAAGCATATCATCAAAATGACATGCGCTAATGATTGTTTTTGCTTTTTCAATGGCTTCAGCTTTTGAGGCTTCAGGGTATCTCAACAAATACGATAAAATAACATTTTCCCACCCAGTCATGGCATCAATTAAATGATCTTGTTGAAACATAAATCCAAAATAAGAATAACGAATCTGTTCAATACGTTCCGGTGCTTCTTGTATTATATAACGATAGCTAATGGGAGGCTTATCCATTGGATTGAATACAATATCATCTCCATGGTACAATACCATTTCATCCATTAAACCCAAAAGATTGAGCAAACTTGTTTTTCCAATTCCTGTTTCACCGGTAATCAATGTTAGCGCGCCGCGCTCAATACGAATATTTTTAAATCGGAGATAGGTGGTATCGGACCGCTTTGTGGTTAAAAATGTTTTTTTCAGGTTGTCAACCTTAAAAATCCAGTTTGAATTATCTATCAATGGTGCTGTCCTTTTTTTTATTTTTGCGGAAAGGCCAATCATAATTTAAATTCAATCATAATTTAAACTATTTTTATAGCACAATGAAATTGTGGTTTCAATGATAATATTCAAAAAAAATGCAGGTATAAAGTGGTTTTATTATTGACATGCTGCCCTTGATCATCAATTCAGACATTTTCTTGCGATTGCCTGGGATTTCAGTTTTTGTAACTGAAATTTAAGTTTGATCGTCCAACTGTATTTTTTCCCTGCATATTTATGGCCATGATCGGTCAAAATATTAAATATGCCAGGGAAAACCACAGTAAGTTGGACGATCATAATTGAACTTATTTCCCTAACCTGTATAGATCAGTCTGATTTGTCGGACGAACGTAAATAGATGAGTTATTTCTAGAGCAATGCGTTTTTTTCCGCCGGCAAAACCATGGATAACAGGTCGAATGTCCGACCTGTCTGAAACAAAAATATCTCATTAACTTGGATAAATATATATGCTACTTTCTTTTGGAAATCTCAAATCAAAATCAAGATCAAATAAACGAAGTATACCTAATGTTTTGGCTTTTGGACTTGAAGCATCATTTATCGAATCCAGGATTATTTTCATATCTTCTGCTACGTATATGTCATATTCAATATCTGGAATACTTACCCTTGCAAATGTTGTAAATGGTGGTATTTCAAATGCTTTTGTTCCGCCAATATCTAAACCACCACTGTCAGTCGTTTCCACTTGCATTTCCATCATTGCCCCACTGGGAACTGTTGCGGTCAACTCAGCAAGGACGTCAGTTGTTTTACCGGTAGGCCCCAAGAAAATAATAAAACCCGGATCATACTTTTTGCCATTGATGACTGTTTCTCCCTTTGTAAACTCAACGATTCCACCAAATGATGCTGTTGTAAACTCAACATTAATCTCAAAGGAATTGCTTCCATCTTCAGCCTCCAACATAACAGATACCATATGCTGCCCTGTTACCGCATCCATTTCATTATCAGTGAGCATATCCATATCAGACAGTTTCGCATACTTGGATGTTTCTGGAGAAACCTTCCATGATTGGACATGATTTGATAATTCCATGGCTGTTATTGGCAATGAATAAAGAAAAAAACATAACAGACAAAATATGTATAACACAATTTTTTTCATATGCTTGCCTCCTTATAAAGACTTTAAGATATCAAAGAATTATAATATTTAGCCCTTACAGGCTTTATTTATTAAACTGTTTATCCTAGACAATACACAAGAATGATATGTTATTTAATTATAAGGGCAAAAAAACATGCCAAAATAAAAAATAAAACTAATACGTGTATATGAAATCAATAAAAAATTCAAGTTGCATTCTTTCTTGAAAAACTGTATATTTCATCTTGCGGTTTTGTTTATTTTATGGCATGATTATTGCCTTTTAAGTACAAAGAAATGCTCTTCATAACTTACTCATTTGCGTCAGTCAGACAAGTTGAACAGGATTGACATATCCGATTTACTTGACTTTTGGGATTGGAGAAGTTAATTATTAAGGCCAGCCCAGATGAGACGGCTTTTATACGCAACCCTTTCATGTAAAACCAAACTGAATGACCATAAATATTGTTGAATGATGCATTTTTAATGCCACGACAACCATAAATTTAGGGAAACAATTGAATGATTTCAAATATGCTTGATTGGCTACTATTTTGGAGAAAGAATACATCAAATCAAACCAGTGAAGATATGCTGGAAATTGCCAGAAAAATAGGCCCTTTAATTGATGAGGTAACCAATCATATTTTTATGGCGCATCGCGAAACCCTGATTAAAGAACCAATTACATATATAGTACCAGCAGTTTGGGGTGCTATCAAAGATGGCAAGCTAACAAAGATTCAAAAAGATATCAACCAGCAATTTGCGCCGGTGGTTCGAGAAGTAATGTCAATGCTTGTACCAGAGTCTGCAACACCAGCTCAACGTTATGCGATTTCATATGTTCTACGTGGATTAATGATTTCGAGAATCACATTTATGGTGGAAGGTTTTAAAAACAGGATGAACGAGAATTAACATGAGTACACAATCAATTGTTCTTTTTTTTGCAAGTGGTGCTTTTTCTGGCTATATTCCATTAGCTCCTGGAACTTGGGGTACCCTTGCTGGACTTCCTCTATGCTATGTTTTATCATGTTTGACATGGCCTTTACAATTTATGATCTTATGTGTTTTCATGCCAATTGCAGCATGGATTTCTGGTCAAGGAGAACAATATCTTGGCAAAAAAGACCCTGGCGCAATTGTTATTGATGAGATTGCAGGCATCATGATCACACTTTTATTGGTACCATTTACTTTCATAAATGTTATTGCTGGCTTTTTGCTATTTCGTTTTTTTGATATCTTAAAGCCCTATCCCATATCAAAAGCAGAAACTTATTTTCATGGTGGAACTGCAGTTTTGATGGATGATATCATTGCTGGAATTTTCGCCCGCATTCTATTGGAGGTTATTATACAATTGATATGAATACCAACAATACAATGCGAACATTTATTGCCTGCCCCATTCCAAAAGATATATCAAAAAGATTATTACAGTTACAAGATCAACTCAGGAATTATAATTGGAAAGTACGATGGGTTCCTGTTTCAAATATTCATATCACCCTTTCTTTTTTAGGAGATATTCACACTTCAATGCAAAACAAAATAATCCATGCAATTCATCCATTAATTGATCAACAAACGCCATTTGAATTATCTCTCGGAAATCTGGGTGTATTCCCAGGAGCCAGGCGACCAAATATTTTGTGGGTAGGACTTTCTGGTGATTTTCACAGGCTTATTGATTTTCAGAAAAAACTAAAAGGTGTATTAAAACTTTTGGGCTTTAATGGGGACAAACGCAATTTCAAAGCGCATTTGACATTGGGTCGCTTCAAAGGGGCTGTCCCCAAAAAACAACTGGCTGAGGCCCTTTGTATGGATATTTTAAGTGAAAATCAAACGTTTATTTGTGATCAATTTGTTTTTTATCAAAGCAAATTGTCTCCAAAAGGCGCACAATATGCTGTGTTGCATGAATGGCATCTAAATTAGTAATTAAACTTGATGTATTGGAAAAACAAAATCCTGCTTTATATTGGTTCAAGTGCAATTCCGCTTGCTAACGCGCGCGGCTCTGAAAATTTCGGCAGCTTTTAATCTGAGCCGCACGCGTTAGCAAGCGGGACTGTACTTGAAGCAAATATCAAACAGGCTTTCCGAAGACGCACAAAAGTTAGGCGAATCTAAAATTTGCCCGAAGGG
>Ga0272440_1000954_pt1 | contig 24110 bp, 5 predicted proteins | sample SSMMMBAug17_FD_192440 | JGI IMG/M metagenome (GOLD analysis project Ga0272440, IMG submission 192440) | Marine sediment archaeal communities from Little Sippewissett salt marsh, Falmouth, MA, United States - SSM-MMB-Aug17 | ecosystem: Environmental > Aquatic > Marine > Wetlands > Sediment ...
TTGAGCTTTGTTTGATGGTACAATCATAACAAAATCGTCACCTCCAATATGCCCAATAAAAGCCTCAGGAATATTCACTTTTTTTACTGAATTTTTTAATACATTTGATGTAAACAACAAGGCTTCATCCCCTAAAGCAAAGCCATATTTATCATTAAAGGCTTTAAAATTATCAAGGTCAGAATAGATCACACACAAAGGGGCTTTTTGCTCAATTGCTTTCTTGATTTTTTTTGCAACACTGATATTCCCAGGAAGCCCAGTCATCGGGTTGGAATCAAGTGCCATGTCATACAAACGTTTTAGTTCCTGCATGGCTTCAAGGAGTTTTAAATGCGTTGCAACGCGCGCTTTAACAACAGCTGGCCTGATAGGTTTGGCAATATAATCCACTGCACCTAAATTCAGCCCTTTTGTTTCATCGGCTTCCTCATCCTTGGCTGTGACAAAAATGATGGGAATACGACTTGTCCCTTCATCTGCTTTTAATTGACGACACACTTCGTAACCATCCATGTCAGGCATCATAATATCTAATAAAATTAAATCGGGCTTAAGTTTTTTTGCCTTTTTAATGGCACTTTTACCATTTTTAGCGGGTGTTAGAATATAATCATTTTTTAATATACTAAATAAGACTTCAATATTTTCGTTCAAATCATCAACAATCATAATATTGTATTTTTTATCTTTTTCCATTTTTTCCTCTTTTAGTCACCCCATGATTGAATTAATTATATTTGTCCATAAGAGATTCAATAATGCTCAAAGCTTCATCATCGTCAAAATCTTCTATCGCATCTTCAATGGCACAAACTTCTGGAAGATCTCCCAAGATTTCCTTTAATGGCTTGATGTGTAAATGAGCATTGCTGAACTCAGTTTCGATGGTTTCTTGTAAAAGATTCAAAATTGCTAGCGCTTTGTCTTTATCAACTGAATGGGTTCGCGATGTGTCTGGCTGATCACTTGGTTCAGTCTCGTAACTATCCAAAATTTTTTGGATTGAATCTCGTACAATTTCTAATTGATCAGAAAAAACATCCAGAATTTGACGAACATCATTGGTATTTCCATCTTTAAGATGGGTTTCCATTTCAGAGCTTATCTGGTTTAATTCTCGCGCACCAATATTGGCGGCCACCCCTTTTATTGAGTGGGCAATGCGTGTGGCAGTTTCAATATCATTGCGTTGAATGGCATTTTCAAGTTCCTGACGTGTATGTTGATTTTTTTGATAAAACATTTTCAGGATTTTAATATAAGATTTTTCAGAGCCCAGCACTGGCGACAGTCCTGCTTTGATATTGATTCCTGGAAACGTTGCTTCAGCTAAAATAAAATTTGATTTTTGATCTGAAACTGCCTGTTGATCGTGTAGATTTCGATTTGGTAGGGCTCGATTCCCCGGTGGAATCCATTGAATTAGTATTTCAAATAATTCCTTGGGTTTCATGGGTTTTGTCAAATAATCGCTCATTCCGGCATGAATGCATTTTTCTCGATACCCGGTCACTGCATGGGCTGTCATGGCAATAATTGGCACGTCTTTATTGTTTGGATCTTCTCGAATCAGTTTTGTCGCAGTAAAACCATCCATAATCGGCATATTGATATCCATTAAAATTGCATCAAAGTTTGTTTTTTTGACCTTTTGAACCGCTTGCTCTCCATTTTCAACAACAGTGACCCAGAAACTCATTTCTTCAAGGACTTCAATGGCAATTTGCTGATTAATCTCATTGTCTTCAGCGAGCAGAATTTTAGCACCTCGAATCTGCTTCAATCCTTTTATATCCTCACCATCTTGAATCTGATGTTTGGGTAAGTTTGATTCTTTAGTAAATGTTTTCTTGATGGTGTTGTAAAGCATGGATGGATTCACTGGCTTGGTTAAAAAGGCATCAATACCGACATCATTGGCAGAATCTTTGAGTTCATCCTGAGTATATGCTGAAACCATGAGTATCGCCGGAACACTGGATAGCGTTTTTTGATTCTTAATCTGTCTTGAAGTTTCAATGCCATCCATTCCGGGCATCTTCCAGTCCATCAGAATCAGCTGATAGGGATTGTCAACTGATGCTTTTTCTATCGCATCAAGGGCATCAGGTCCCGATGCCACATGATCCACTTGATACCCAAAACCATTTAATAAGTCCGATAAAATTTCACGTGCTGTTGAGTTATCATCTACAAGAAGCACGCGCATTCCTTTAAGGTTATCAGGAATTTCTTGAAGTTTTTGTTCAATATTTTTTTGAATGGTAAATTCAGCTGTAAAACAAAACGTACTCCCTTTACCCGGTACACTTTCCACCCAAATCTCTCCATGCATCATTTCAACCAAAATTTTGGAAATAACCAGTCCCAGGCCTGTGCCTCCATATTTTCGAGTGGTTGAACTGTCAGCCTGAGAAAAGGATTGAAATAGTTTGGCAATTTGTTCCTGAGTCATACCAATACCACTGTCTTTCACTGAAAAGAGCAATTTAACTGAGTCTGATGTGTCGACTAGCTTATAATCTTTACTGTACTGCATTTGAATAACAATTTGGCCATGGCTCGTAAATTTCACCGCATTATTTGCGAGATTCGTCAATATCTGGGTGAGTCGCAATGGATCGCCAACAAGGTTCATGGGAATATTTCTATCGATATCAAACAACAACTCAATATTTTTTTCATCTGCTTTCACGCTGATCAAATTAGAAATATTTTCAATAATCGTTTCCAGGCTGAAATCGATGGCTTCCATTGTCATTTTGCCGGCTTCAATTTTAGAAAAATCCAAAATATCGTTAATAATGCCCAGAAGGGAATCTGCGGATGTTTCAATCTTTATTAAATAATCGAGAACCTTTGGGGATAAATCTTGTTTGAGTGCCAGCCCTGCCAGACCAATAATTGCATTCATCGGCGTTCGGATTTCATGGCTCATATTTGCAAGAAATTCACTTTTGGCTTGATTGGCCATTTCAGCAGATTCTCGATCTCTTTGCGCCTTTTCTTTTGCTTTACGTTCTGTTATATCAACGAGCGTACCTTCATAATGGATAAGCTCGCCATTCATATCTAGCACTGACCTGACTGAAACCGACCCCCAAAAAATCGACCCATCCTTTCTTTTAAACTGACTCTCAACATCCAAGACTTGAGCCTTATTCTTAATCATATTGTCAAAAGCAGTGTTTTTATCTGTATTAACATAGCACTGCTGGACGATATCATTTATGGATGATTGCATCTCTTCTGGTGTATCATATCCAAAATACTTCGCCATAGAACGATTGACATTAATAAAGTATCCCTTTGGAGATGCCTGAAAAATGCCTTCAACCGCATTTTCGACAATACTTCGATATTTTTTTTCTGATTTCTGGATTGTTTTTTTGGAAAGAGAAAGCTTTTGTATCATATTGTTAAACGCATTTTCCAACACTTTCAATTCATCTTGCTTTTTGGTTTCAATATCAATTTTGATATCATCCAATTTATCTAAGCTGAGCTGATCTGTGGCTGTTGTTAGTTTAGTAAGGGGGCGCTTTAACTTTTTTATACTAATCCATAAGATCAGAACGACCATTGCAAGCGTTGTAATAATTGCATTCACAATAACAAATAAAAAACTAATTTTGACGCGACTAAATAATACATATCTATTTGAATAAATTGATATTGTTGCAAGAACAATTTTTTCATTATGACGATTACGAATAATAGGAAAAGTCACATCAAACATCCCAATCATTTCTGTTACCAATATTCGGGAACCATCTGAGCCGATCTTTATCGTGTTGCCATCTTTATCTTTAATAATACCTTTCGCACCCATCTCTTTTTTGTATTCATCTATCAGCTTGACCCCGACAATTGAAGGAACATCTTCCATACCTGTAAGGGTCGCTTCCAACTGGTCTAAATTCATATCCCATAGAGACAGTGCCATCGAGGATTCTATTGTTTTTCCGATCGATCTTAATTCTTTTTCCACCTGATCTTTTATGTAGAGATATTCAATTGTTAAATGAATAAGAGTAACACTTGATGTAATTAATAAATATGAAATAAGGACAGCCTTGATTAACTGAAAGGCGATGGAGTTTTTTGGCTTGACCATTGAAAGATTCGGCATAATATTGAATTAAATCCTTTTATTTATTATCAAATTTTCTGACGATTTCATTGCTAATAACTAAAAAAATGGAATGCAAAATATATACCTGTAGTTTGCGGTTTCCTTTTGGGCGTGCATTTTGAGTGAAGGATTTTCAGGTAAACAAACATGTTCATCAACCATTGGAGTGAATGGTTTCAGGTAAACAAACATGCTCATCAACCATTTTGATCCCTTAGAAAGGTTCTGAAAATAAGTTCTTCATTTATAATGTGGTTTCATGAAAGGTTATATTTCCAGGCCAATGACAGTGACATCATCTCTTCTTTCCAGATCTTTTTGATAGACTGATAATTCATGCAGAAAAATATTTTTTTGTTCGTTCATTGGTTTGGAATCATACTCTTGAATAATGCGCTTGAATTTTTTTTTCCCAAAGGGTAATCCTTTGTTTCCGCCACTTTGGTCAATATAGCCATCTGTGGTCAGATATAATTTCAAGCCAGTTTGCAAGTCCAAGGTGTGATCCTTGAACTGAAAATTAATATCTGATTTTTTATATCCAATGGATTGGCGATCACCTTTGATCACTTGAATCTTACCATTAACAGTGTAAAACAGGGGAGTCGATGCTCCAGCATATTTGAGCACTCCTTGTTTTCGATTGAAATAAAGTACGCCGCCATCAAAGCCTGCATTATAAGCTATTTGAGCATCCTCTTGATTCAGTAAATTTTTCACTGCGCCATTAAAGAAATGAAGGATACTTGCCGGACTGATTTCACGTTCAGGACACTCACTAATTTCAGTGACAATCTGTCTTTCAATGGCCTTGACAACCATTGTCACAAATGCGCCGGGAACGCCGTGACCTGTGCAATCAATCACCATCAATAAGCATTCATCGTCATGTCGTAATTCATCAAAGAGATAGATATCCCCCCCAACAACATCCCGAGGATGCCAAATGACAAAGTGGTCTGAAAAATATTTTGAAAAGAGTCTTTTTTTGGGGATCAGCGCCCCCTGGATCAGAGATGCATATCTGATGGAGCCTTGTATTGTTTTGAGTAAATTTTCTACGCGGTGTCGGATATGTTCAATTTCTGTAATATCATTCAGGGTGAGCGTATACAATTCTTCATCAGAAAACTTGAAAGAATTCATTGTCATGCTGAATATATAATTGATACCTTTCCAGTAAATTTCTACTTTATGCGCCTGTCCTTGATTTCTCAATAGGAATTCTAGAATGGATTGATTATTTCGTTTCATTTTTTGCAGCATTTCCTCATCAGGGTTAAACAATTCGATTATCCATTTATATTCGTATTTGTTTGCTTTCAGTTCTTCCTCACCAAAAAAATCAAGAAAGGATACATTGGCTCTTCGAATATGCGTCGCATCTGCAGCGACAACCAGGCTGGTCTGTGAGTTCATCACAGAGTTGATAAATTCCCTTTCATCCTGAAGTTCTTGAGTTCGCTCTTTAACCATTGATTCAAGGTTACGATTGAATTCCGCCAGTTCCTCTTTCTGACGTAAAATATCGGCTGTTTTTTGATTGACCAATTGCTTTAGCCGGTAATTATAAAAACTAATAATTAATAAAATGCCTAAAACGCCAGCACCAATTTTCAATAGCAATTGATAATCAACACCTTCTGTCACTTTTAGCCCAACCCAACGCTGACGAATGGTGTTACGTTTTTCGTCAGAAATTTCAGCCAATGCTTTATTGATAATACTTAATGGTTCAGGCGCAATACTTTTATGAATTGCAATATGAAGATGACGTTTTTTTTCTAAACGTAAGGCTACTTTAAGGTTAAAAAATCCATGCTGGTTGATAAGATATCCAATCACTTCAAGATTACCGACATACGCATCAATTTTTTTGGTGCTCAATTGTTTGATACCTTGCAAGGTGCCTTGAATGGGAATAAGGATCAGGTTGGGATGTTCTTTTTGTAGCATCGTATGGACAGAGGTTTTACTCGGCACTCCGACGCGCATGCCTTTCAATCCATCCAGGCTCATAATAAATTGAAAATCGCTGCGCACTAAAACACCATCATCAAGTTGAATGGTTGTATCACTGAAGCGAAGATATTTTTTACGTTCAGGTGTTTTGCTGACTGCAGGAAGGAAATCCACTTTTCCACTTTTGACCAGTTTTACCGATTCATTCCATGATTTTGTTGGTATCAACTTAAAGGTGATACCAGAGAATTTTTCAACTTCTTCAAGCAAATCAGCCATCATTCCTTCATAGCGCCTGGTTTTCTTATTGATGGACTCAATGGGCTTCCACTGTGGATCGACAGCATAGGTTAAAGTTTTTTTTTGGGCTAACCATGCACGTTCACGATCATCAAGATCTAGTTCGCCTTCCAAGGTTCTCATCCATTTATTGGCAATCTCTCTGCGTTTTTTTTGTGGCATCGCTTGGATTGCCGTGTTTAAAATTTCTGCCAGGGGTGCATAGTCCTTTTTGACTGCCATGTGAAGATTTTGTGGAGAGCGGGTTTTAACCAGGTTATTAATCACAATATCTGAAATAAAATGTTTTTCCAAAAAATAGGTGGTTGATGGGTTATCCATTAAAAATGTGTCAGCTTTCCTGGATTGGACATGGTAAATCATTTCTAAAATATTTGCAGCCGGCACAATTTTTATTTGAGGGTGCATTTTTTTCAACCATTCTGTGGACTGATATCCCTCGCACATTGCGACAGGTTTGCCATATAAATCGGAAATATTTGTTATTTTAGGATAGTCCAGTAGGGTAAAGTAATAATCTGCCAGGGTTAGATAGGGCATTGAAAACTCAAGAAATTCCTCACGTTCTTTTGAATGAAGCAGTGCAGGAAGTAAATCTAGCTTACCACTGCGCACGGATTGCAGTAATTCCTTCCAGGTCTGGCCGGTATGAAACTCAAACGTCAGCCCAGTTATTTTTGAAACAACATCAAGGTAGTCTTTACCCAACCCCACATATTGACCGGATTCATCAACAAAATCATATGGCGGCCAATCGGTTTCGCCGCCAACATGAATCACCGGATGGTTTTTAATCCATTCTCTATGGGCTGAGCTGAGCTGAACACTTGCTGTTTGAGAATCATTCCCCCCTAACCATCTATCATTGAGTTGCTGTATTTCAGACAGGCTGATGGCAGCCAAACCTTTTTGGAGAATGGATAACAACTCTGGATTTTGTTGGGTGGTCGCTATTCTTAAAGGGGCGGGTTTAAAAATTCTATTCTGCGTTTGTTCTATAATTTTCAAGGTATGAATGTGATTTTTTGCCTGTAAATAATGAAAAACAGGAATGGAACCAACTGTCGCGTCAGCCTGGCCAAATGCAACTGCCTGAATGGCCTCAAGTTTATTATTTACCAGAAAAAGGGGAATTTCGGGATAATGCACCTTTAGATATTCATGATAGTAATAGCCGCTTTCAACAGATATGGTTTTGTCCTGGAGTAAATCATAGAAGTCCTGGATTGAGTTATCCCCTTTTTTGATCATAATTCCATTTGATGGTGTAAAATAGGGATCAGAAAAATGTAAGAAGGTCTGACGTTCCTGGGTCATCACTGTGTTCAGTAGCACATCAATTTTATTCTGTCTTGCCATCTGTAAGAAATCTTCCCAGTTTGGGCCGGTGATATATTCCACATTCAAGCCGGTTTTGTTTGCAATCAGGTTCATTAAATCGATACTATAACCGCATGGCTGACCAAACTCAAAAAAATTAAAGGGCGGCCAATTCTGTTCATTTGAAACTCTGATTGTGGGATACCTTCGGAGATAAACTTTTTCTTCATGGGACAACTGAATAAATGGTTGCTGATCTCGGTAGGCTGAATCAAATCCCAGAGATAGCCATTGACTAAATATGACATTATGCTCTTTTTGCGTAATGCAATCCATTGTTTTTTGTAATATAGAAACTAAGAGGGGTTCGCTTTTTTTAACTAAAAAGTGTGCATTTGTTGGCGGCATGGCTGTCTGAGCAATTGATTTCAGGCCGCTAATCATATTTTCTTTGATTAAATGATTGATTGTTGTTTGCGCCTCCAAAAAAGCATCCGCTTCACCATTGAGAACTGCATTAATTAGTTCCAGAGTTGAATCAAGTTCAATGATCGTAATATTGTGTAAATTTTTCAAGTATGGGTCCAGAACTGCGTATTCTTTTACCCGTGCCAGTCGAGTTCCATCCAGGTCACCAAAAGAGTTAATTGCATCATTATCGATTCTGGTATAAATAAAATTTCGAAATCGGATATGAGGTTTCAGGAAAATGCCAAAGGTTTCACGTGCTTTATTATAAAGGGCTGCAGGTAAAAAATCTAATTGGCCCTGTTGAAATTTTTCAAAAACAACAGACCATTTATCAACAGTCAGATCAATTTTTAAATTGCTGATTTTCTCAACAAGATCCAGGTAGTCTTTTGTAATGCCATTGAATACACCATGTTGGTCGATAAAGTTAAATGGAACCCAGTCATTTCCTGACCCCACTTTCAGCACAGGGTGGGCTTTGATCCATGCTTTCTCTTGATCATTAAAACTTGGAAATAATTTTTTGGGCTTCTTAACATGATGATTCACAGTCGTCGAATTGATATTCGATATTTCAATTGAATTCTCGTGAGGCTCACCAGCCTGAAGATGATTCAAAAAAAACATGGAAATGACCACCCCAAACATGACCAAAAGGGGTTTTGTTACACATGGTGCCATATTCGATACTCCGAATTGTATTGAACCGAGTCGTTTATATTTGTGTTAAAATCCACCCAGCCATTGCAAGAAATAAATCACATTTTCAGTAGAAATGATCCCATCTCCATCTGGATCATATTTGAGGCGTTCCTGATAAACAGCATTATCCAAATCTGCTTGAGAATACACCCCAGTTTTTAAATCAGACAAATCAATATCTGGAATGGAAACATCCCCCCCAGGCACACGAATATCTGAGATCGTCATTTCTTGAAAATGCTCAGAACTGACTTTTACTGTATAAGCGCCAATGGGCACATTATCAAAAAGATACAGACCATTTTCATCAGTTGTTGTCTGCTGTCCTGTTTCTAAAATACTGACTGATGCTCCCACGACAATGGCGCTGCCGCCTGTAATACTGGTGGTAATTTTGCCACTGATCTGTCCGGTGGCACGTCGCAAAATAGTGCCATTGTCACCTACGACATAAATGTCTGTAATGGAATGTCCCCAAATCCCCATCAAGGAATACGCAACCCCACTTTCTGTTTCTGACCAGGAATTTCCATCGTATGCCACGATTGTTCCCTTCAGGCCGGTGACAAAAACACTGTTACTTGAAAGGCCCCAAATTCCTCTCAGAGATGAAAACCTGCCTCTTTCCAATTCGATCCATTCGCTTCCATTGTAATGAATAATTGTGCCACCATCACCCACAGCAAAGACATCATTTTCTGAACTTCCCCATACTCCTCTTAGAGAATAAGCGGTATTGTTATTCATGCTTTCCCATGTAAATCCATCGTATTGAAGAATCATGCCGCCATCGCCTACAGCATACATATTATTCGCATTGCCCCAAATATCGAGTAATGTTGACGTGGTGCCACTGTCCATATGTGTCCAACTGACACCATTATATTTTAGAATCGTGCCATTTGTGCCTACAGCAAACACAGATTTTCCATTTCCATAAATACTATTCAAATCTTCGGTTGTATTGAAAGTCATTTTTGACCAGCGATTACCATCATATTCCAGGATAAGGCCATCGTTGCCTACAACAAAAACTCTACCAATATCTCCCCAAACCGCATTGAAATCGAACTCGTAAGTGATTGGCACTTTGGACCAGGAGATACCATTGTAGTGAAATATTGTATTCCCATTTCCTACTGCAAAAATATCGTTGGCAGAGCGGCCCCAAATATCTTTAAAATCATAATAGGTCAACATTTCGTCATTTTTATCCCAATCTCGATGCGGAATCACAGTCAAAGTAAAAATTTCCTTTTCTGTATTAACACCATCATCCACTGCAATTGTTATCTCTGTTGTTCCGAACTGATTCTCAGATGGTTTCAAGTTCAATACTCTTTCGTTGCCAGACCCACTAAATGAAATATTGTCATTACTCACAATTAATTGATCACTGGAAGCTGCTATCAGAGACAAGTTATTTGCTGGCGTTTCAGCATCTGTGATAGTAAATGAAATGGGGATCGTCACGACATATTCCCATGTTTCCTGATTCTCGATTGAAGAAATTCGCGGCGGGTCATCCACCGGTTCAATATTAAGATCAAAACTTTCCTGTGAACTCAGGGTGCCATCACTGACGTCAATTGTAATTTGCACCGATCCATTTTGATCAGGCATGGGTATGATGGTCACACTGCGATTGTGATCTGCTCCGGAAAAGATAATATTTGATGCTGGTACTTTTGTCGGATCTGAAGATGATGCTGAAACAATCAAGTTCCCTGCCGGAGTTTCCATATCTGAAATAACAAACTCAATTTCTCCTGAAGGCGTATCTTCATCAGTTGTGTGAACACCGATTTGCGAAATTTCGGGCGCATCATTGATATCCTTAACCCGAACACTAAATGTGTCAGATATCAATATTGAACCATCATTCACCTCAATCGTGACTGTGGCAATACCATACATATCTTTTTCAGGTGTAATCAAAGCGGTTCGAGTATGACCGGTACCGATAATTTGAATATTGCCATTGGGAATCAAGTCAGGATCAGATGATTTTGCAGATACGAGGAGTTGATCAGCAGGGGTTTCCAAATCATTGATCTCAAATGAAATACTCGTCGATTGTGTGTCTTCATTAATAATTTGATACCCGATATCTGATATTTCCGGACTATCATTAACGCCATTGACCCACAGTGAAAAGCTGTCTGTTGAAAACGATAGCCCATCACTCACCTTTATTGTAATTGTTGCCAGACCAAATTGATCTTTTTCAGGAATCAGGGTCAGATGTTTGTTTTTTCCAAGACCTCCTAAAATAACACCTGAATCTTTGACCAGGTTCGGATTTGATGATGAAACACTGACTAAAAGTTTTTCAGATGGTGTTTCTTCATCTGTCACTTCAAAGTTGATAAGGCCAGTCTGAGAATCTTCATCAATGGTATAAGGTGTGCCAATATTTAGTTTTTCAACAGTGTTCGTGTCTGTATCTTCAACGTGCACAGGTTTTGTCTTACCTTGAAACGTATTGTCGCCTAATTGTCCGAATCCATTGGCGCCAAAGCTCCAAACCGAACCATCTTTCTTAAGCACCAAACTGTGATACTGACCGGCTTCAATAGCAAGGCCTTGTGAATCGGTAAAAACTGTTTTGACTGGGAGCAATTGCATTTTAACCTCACTGTTATCTCCGAGCTGACCGTATTCATTGCCTCCCCAGCCCCAGACAGTGCCATCACTCCGAAGCGCTAACGTATGCAAATAACCTGCGGCAATGCCAATAACCTTGGAGATATTCGCCACGCGAGTGGGTATATATTTTGTCTCTTTGGTGCCATCACCCAATTGACCATTAGGATTGTCCCCCCATGTCCACACCGTGCCATCCTTTTTTAACGCCACTGTATGATAATCTCCAGCAGCAATGGCAATCACATTGGCCACACCGACAGGAACAGGTTCATTTCTATTGATTTCAGAATTATCACCCAGTTGTCCCGCACTGTTCAACCCCCATGTCCAGACCGTGCCATCATTTTTTAAAGCCACAGAATGGGCATATCCAGCAGCGATGGCAATACAACTACTCAACTTAGGAATCAGAATGGGTTTGCTTTCCGAGATTTCCAGACCATTGCCTAGCTGGCCATTGGAATTATTCCCCCAGCTCCAGACAGTACCATCGCTCTGCAATGCCAGAGAATGTGTATGGCCCGCATCAATGGCCATAATATCTGTCAAGTGTAATATCTTTTGCGGAGCATCCAACTGCTTGACATTCAGGTCGCCTATTCCCAATTGTCCACTACTATTATTCCCCCATGCCCAAACTTTACCATCAGTTGAAAGTGCCAGACTATGGTTTTCCCCAGCAGCCAGGTTGACTATTTTTTCCATGCCATTGACAAAATGGGGAAAGATTCTTCCTATACCGTCACCGCTGTTTCCAATTCCAAGCTGCCCCATATCATTTCTTCCCCAAGCCATGACGTCCTTTCCGCCTCTGACAGCCAGGCAATGAAATGCCCCAGCAGCAATGGCTGGTTTACCCATTAATTCTTCAAACTTTATGATTGGAGGATCATTATCAGGTTCTATTGTCAGTGTAAATGTGTCTTCAGTCACAGCATTGCCATCAGAAACCCTGAGGGTAATCTTTGTTTTTCCAGATTGATCCTCATTGGGGATAATCAACAAACTATAGCCTAAGTTCGTCCGATTCAATATAATGTTTTCATCAGATACAATATGTTGTTCAGATGAAAACCCTTCAATGGTCAATTCTGTCAGACTACTTTCTGTATCAGAGACTTCAAAATAAATATGATCTGTGGATTGATCTTCTGCAATGGTGATATCGCCAATATCACTGATATAGGGTGCTGCATTGACTGAAAAAGTAAAAGATCGAGAGAACGCTTCTTTCTGGTCAGAAACTGTCAATGTAATGACTGCCAAACCAGACTGATCGGTTCCTGGGGTAATGGTCACGAATCGATTTTTACCAGAACCGCCAAATACGATTTGGTCATCAGGCACAAGAATTGTATTCATAGAGTGGGCTGACAGGAATAAATCATCTGCATTAGACTCCAGATCATCAATTGTAAAATAAATGGGGCTTGATGTAATATTTTCATCGGTTCGCTGATCGTCAATTTCGGAGATAAAAGGCGGATCGTTTACCTGCTCAACAACAAGTTTGATACTGGAAACAGTTGAATTTTCTTTATCATTCACACGAAATTGAATGAGTGTTTCACCAAAATCATTTTGACTGGGCGTAATCATGGCTTTGCATTGGCCATCATTGCATTCAATAAATACCTGATCCATTGGCACCAGGACAGGATTATCCGCTTCACCCGTCACAGACAGATCCTGAACCGGTGTTTCAGCATCTCTAATTTCAAAGAATAAATATTCGGATTGATTATCTTCTTGTATGGTAATTTTTGGCGGTTCCTGCAGGCCAAGATTCAATGGGTCGAGATTGTCGGGCGCATTGATGGGAGCATAGACTAATTGAGGCACAAGTATGTTTTGAGGGGTATCTGTTCCCAGTTGCCCTTTACTATTATCTCCCCATACCCATACAGTGCCATCAGCACTGAGAGCCATGGAGTGATTTTCTCCAGCTGAAATGCCAATAAAGGGTTGATTGGATTCTACCTTAATTGGAGTTGTTTCATAGTGAATTACTTCATCTGTGAGCATGGTTCCATTGCCGAGCTGTCCTTGATTATTGAGGCCCCAAATCCAAATGGTGCCATCTTCTCTTAAGGCCATGCTGTGTTGGCCGCCAGCAGCAATAGCATCAATATCATCAAGGGTTTCAATCTGCACTGGATGATTTTGATTGATGGTGCTGCCGATCCCCAGCTGACCTTTATCGTTCGAGCCCCATGCCCAGACAGTACCATTTTTTTTCAAGGCCATGCTATGCTCTTTTCCAGCAGCAATTGAAACCACATTGACCAGATGCGATACCTTGACTGGTATGAACTTATTGTTTCCATCAGAATAATCCCCCACCTGACCGGCATTATTGTTTCCCCAGGCCATCACTGTATTGTCTTCAAGAATGGCCAAACTGTGATTGTAACCAGCTGCAATGGCCTTGATCTTTTCAAGATTGTTCACTGGAGCCGGTTGATATCGTTGATTCGATGTGCCATCTCCTAATTGGCCATATGAATTACTTCCCCAGGCTTTGACATCGCCATTATGAAGCAAGGCCATTGAATGATACGCACCCGCAGCAATATTTTGAACACGTGTTAATCCATCAACACAAGTGGGAACAAGCAATTCTGAGGTGGTGCCACTGCCCAATTGTCCCTTGTTATTCCATCCCCAAGCCCAGACACTGGTATCATTATGAAGTGCGATAGTATGGCGGTAGTTGCTGTCAATTTTGACAAAATCATGATTCCCAAAGATAGGCACCGGTATTTTTTTATCATCAGTGGTATCATCACCCAATTGACCATCCTGATTTTCCCCAAAAGTGAAAACCTGTCCGGCATTGTTCAATACAACAGAATGAAGACTTCCGCCCCGAATGGATGGTATACGCGGATATAATGACATCAGTATTTCTGGTGGATCATTCACATCTTGAACTTTTACATAAATCAAAGCAGTATCATTGAAATTGATATTTCCATCAGACACTTGAACAGTCAAGGTATATGCATCCTGTGTTTCATAGTCCAAACCATCGGCATCATCAATTAAAAAATCGCCATCATTGTTAATATCAAATATTCTTTGACCATTGCCCGCAGTTATTTTATAAGTGAGTATACTGCCTGGGTCTTCGTCAGATGCGACCACATTGCCAACATAACTGCCTGCTGCAATATTTTCTGCAATGGTGAATGAATAGGTTTCACTGGCAAATGAGGGTTCAAACTCGTTGCAATCATTCAACGATACCAGCACTTGTGTTTCTACAAAATGCTTGCCATCTGTTACACTTACTTTAAGAGTAAAGGCATCTCCATTGTTGTAGTCAAGCAAATATTCATAATCAAGCAGGTAATCATCGTTGATTGTGAGCTGACCGTTGGTCTCTCCCAGATGAAAAGGATTGTAAGGTTTGCATTGTAAGATTTTATAACTTATTATGTCAGCTGAATCCTGATCTTCCGCTTCAATGGTTCCAACGAGCGTGCCATCACTGCTGTTTTCATCCACAGAAAAATGATATGTATCTTTAAAAACCGGCGGGTATTCATTGGCATCTTTAATATTAATTATAATGGTTGCATGATATTCACCACCATTGACATTCGCGATGACTGTTAATTCAAAAGTATCCAGAATTTCATAATTCAACGCTGATGGGTTATTGACAGTCAATTCGCCAGTATCAGGGTTCAGGGCAAAGGCATCATTATTATTTCCTGATCCAATTTTAAACTGATGAGAACCGGATTCGTCTTCAACTGAAACGATCCCCAACAATGTATGCTTCGGGGAATTCTCCTGCACTGAAAATGTTTGATCAAAAAATACCCGATTATCATTGGCATCAATGACATTAATAAATAACTTCGCATATGAAATGAACAGGTCATCTTTCACATGAATGTTGTATTCGTATTTTGGCATCGTATCATTGTTCAGGCTTGAATTTTCAATAACAGTTATCAATCCACTTCCAGAGTCAATGGCAAAGATATTATTCGGATAATTAAAATGATAGGTAATAATATCCTTGTCAAGGTCACGCGCTACCAGTTGGCCAACGACATCATCAATGCCTGCATTTTCTTTGATTGTAAAGGTTTGCTCATACACCAGCGGTTCATTGTCATTGACATTGTTAACATGAATTATAATGGGCACTGATGCCGAAAAAATGCCATCAGAGACCATAACAGTCAAAGTATAGGCAGGGTTACTTTCATAATCGAGGTGATTCTTTACGAACAATTCTCCTGTGGCTGAACTGATCATAAATGGGTTGGATGGCACCCCTTGAACAATGCTGTAAGTTAAAGGGTCCTTATCAGGATCGTTCGCGATAATAGTGTTTAAATAAAAGCCAGGATCAACATTTTCATTGACATCGAACGTGCTTTTTTCAATCTTCGGCTCATTGTCATTAAGATTCATCACAGTGACATTAACTGAAGCAGTTGTTTTATAAAATTGATCGCTCACTTCAACAACCAGTTCATATTCTTGTTCCAATTCATAATCAAGTAGATTTTCATATTGAACAGTGATTGTACCACTGTTGGTATCTGAAATCGCAAATACCCGATTCGTATTGCCGCCGATAATCTGATAGCTTAAGACATCATTGTCTGCATCAGTGGCGACGACCTGACCGATAGCATAACCTTTGGGTCGGTTTTCATCAACGATCACTGCGAGATTTTCAGCATGCGGTGGATTATCATTTGTGTTTCGAATATGGATCGTTATTTGGGCATCCCTTCTTGCCTGACCATCATCTACTTGAACTTTCAGGGTATATAAATCCTGCTTTTCATAATCAATGACAGAAGTCTTATTTACACGTATCACACCTGTGGATTCATGAATCACAAAGGCATTGTTATCATTTCCATCTAAAATGTTAAACGTCAAAGTATTTAGTGGGCGATCTTCATCCGAAGCAATCACAGTCCCGACATATGATGTATTAATGCTGTCTTCATCAATATTAAATGTTTGATTGGTGATTATCGGCGGATCGTTTGCATCTTTGACATTTACAGTAACAATCGCTTTGGCCTGAATCTCACCATCATCAACAGTAACCAACAGAAGGACTGTTTGTAATACTTCATAATTAAGGCGTGCGGCATCTTTGATCGATATGTTACCCTGTGCATCAATATCAAAAGGATTGTTCTCATTTCCTGCACTAATACTAAAAGCCAACGTATCTCCAACATCATCATCTTTGGCTGAAACTGTTCCGATCACTGTTCCATCAGGTAAATTTTCTTCAACAGAAAAGACTTGATCACTGACAGTTGGCGGATCATTCTTTTCATTTAGTTTAACAGTGATAGTTGCAGTGCCAGTATTGGTGCCATCAGTGACCTGCACTTTAAGTTCATATTGATTGATATTTTCATAATTGAGTTTTTTGTCGCCATTGACAGATAGCTTGCCGGTTTGACTATCAATTTTAAAGGCATTATCAATATTGCCATCAATAATTTTATAAGTAATCGTATCTGCAGGATCATCATCACTGGCGACAATTGTACCAATCCAGGTATTATTGCCTTTGTTTTCATCCACATAAAAGGTTTGATCCTTTACAAGGGGGGAATTGTCGTTAATATTTTTGACGTTGATCACAATGATACCTTCATCAGAAAAAATTCCATCTGATGTAAATACAACCAGTGTATAGCTTTTGGGCCCAACCTCGTAATTCAATTGTGTTGCGTCATGTACCATAATATCTCCATTGGATTCTATTATGGAAAAGGCAAAGTTCGTATTACCTGATTTAATGGATAAGCTTTGAGTGTCTTCATCCGGGTCGTTGACAATAACTGTGCCAATAATGGTTCCTTTTGGGGTATTTTCGTTTATATACCAGACCTGATTTTCTTCAATTTTCGGTTTGACATCATTAACATTTAAAACGATTACTTCTGCATTGGCGGTATCAGTATTTGTTCCATCAGAAACCTGAAGTCCAATGACATAGGTACGTACTTTTTCTCTATCCAGGTTTGCCCCGGCATGCACTGTAATATTACCAGTTTGCGGATCCATTAAAAATATATTATTTGCATTTCCTGATGTTATGGCGTAGGTGAGTTGATCCGCAGGATCATTATCAATGGCAGTGGCCTGCCCGACCAGGGTGCCGGCAAGACTGTTTTCTTTCACACTGAATGAAAAGGAAGGCTTTGTAAAACGCGGCGCACTTTCGTTAATATCTATTAATTCAACAATGACCAGGGCAGAGCTGGTATAATAGTTATCAGAGACTTCTACTGTTATTGTATAGGTACATGTGGTTTCACAATCTAGAAAGTTGCCAGAATTTACTGTTAACAATCCTGAATTATTCCTGATTAGGAAAGGAGAATCCAGCGGATGACGAATTGTATAATAAAGGTCTGACTGTTTATCAGGATCATTGGCAACAACAGTGCCCACAGTCGTGCCACCTTCAGAATTTTCATTGACATGAAAGGTTTGGTTGTTAATTGTAGGCGGGTTGTCATTCAAGTCATTTAAGGAAATGTTTATTGACGCTGTGTCGGTGTAATAGCCATCATTGACACCAACAGTCAAAGAGAACTCTTGGTAAAGCTCATAATCTAGCTGACTGGAATTTTGATCCGTAATAACGCCTGTATATTCATTAATTGTAAATGCGTTGTTGATATTTCCTGAAAGAAGTTGATAGGTTAATGAATCATTGTCTTCATCATTGGCCTGAACCTTCAGTTCAAATGTGGTATTATTTTCGTTGATTGAAAAAGACTGATCCGCAATCGTCGGTGGATCATTGGTATCGGTAAGTGCAATAGAGATGATCGCAGTGGCCGTGTAAGTGCCATCAAATACCTCAATTCCCAAATCAAAGGTTTTAAAGTTGCCTTCATAATTGAGTACTTCATTGTTGACAACAGATAACTCACCGGTTGTGCTTGATATTTCAAATGTGTTGTTTGTATTGCCAGAAGTGATCATATAAAATAAATTATTGCCATCAGCGTCATTTGCTTTCACACCCACTGTATAACCCACAGGGCTATTTTCATTCAAGGTAAACTGTTGATTAAGAATGGTTGGTGCATCATTTACATTCAAAATCATCACATCAAAGTGATTGACTTCAGTAAAAGAACTATTGGAAACAGCAATTTCAAGAGAAAACTTTGTATATTGTTCATAATCAACTGCTGAATCGTTTGATATTTTTAACACACCTGTCGAAGGTACAATAATAAAAGCGTCGTCCTGGTTTCCAGATACAATGGAAAATATCAGACTGTTATTATTGGTATCTGGCGTTAGCGAATCTGGATCAATGGCTTCAATTTTGCCAAATGTATAGTCTTTTTCATTATTTTCCATCAAAGAAAAGGTTTGCCCTGGTTGTGTAAAAACTGGGGGATCTGCAACAGGTAAGACGTGCACATAGACAATCATTCTATCGGAATGATGTTTATTTTGATCGGTGATTTGAACAAAAAAGCTGTCAGTGCCATACCAATTCTTGTTAGGAGAATATGTGATAGACTTTTCAAAACCAGAGCCTGACACTATGGCTGTTCCATGAACTGGATCTGTTGATATGCTCCAATCGATATTTCCTTGAAGATCATTTTCTGCTGAAAGGGTCAGACTGAAATCGTTACCATCCTCGCTCATGGTTACATGAATGCTGTCACTGTCAGAGATGATGCGAAGTGTACCCCCCAAATCTTGAGATAGAATCGTAATAAACCCCTCACGTTCATTGAATGTCGGATCAAAAACTGTGTTTGAAATATATAAATTTGAAGACCATGTCGTGCCTGCAATCACAATATTTTCGTTTTGCATGGCAATGCCGCCAATTTTGTCATCTGATGGACCCCCCAAATAGGTTGCGGCGGATAAGTTTGATAATTCCGGGTCAAATGTGGCAATAAAGGTATCAACCGCGCCATTGTACTTTTGATCAAATGTGCCGGGTGTGGTAGGAAAATCGTTTTCAGTTGAAACAGTGATTCCAGCGACCATGATTTCATCATTATTGTTGATAGCCATGTCAATTGAATTTTCCCAGCTTGATCCACCAAAAAAAGTTGATGTTTCAAGATTATTAAGATGCTCATCAAATCTTGCTACAAAAATGTCAGTGCCATTTAGTGTATAGTCGAAGGCTGTTGGTGGAGCGGCTATGGGGAAATCCTGGGATGAAGTTGTTCCTGAAACATAGATTTGATTGTGTTTATCTACAACAATTGCATTGACAATATCACTTCCATCACCGCCCAAAAACGTTGAAAAAAGTACAGAATCTTTACCCAGATCTTTACTAATTTCACACACAAATCCATCCATACTCCCATTATGTGTCGTGTCATAACTATTTTTGGCTAAAAAATCAGATGAAGAGGTCTGACCACCAACAATGACATTTTGGAAATTGTTGATACCTAAAGCAAGTGCGATATCATTATTTTTTCCTCCAAGATATATGACTGATAAAAGGTCAGAAAGATCAGGCCTTAATCGTGCAACAAAGCCATCAGTTATTCCACCAAATGTTTGAAACTGAGATTGATCAAAATCATCTGATTGGGTAAATCCAGCAATATAAATATCACGTGAATTCGGATGAATAATCATATCCTCAGGCATATCCTGTTTACTACCCCCAAAAAATTTTGCAGACAAAAGCTGACTTAAATCTGCGTTCATACGAATCACAATGATATCGCCATCCCCTTTATAGCTTTGTGCAATTGGAAAATCCGAGGACAAGGATTGCCCACAAACGATCACATTGCCGGTAACATCAATGGCAATGGATTTGGCGGTATCTGGCTCGCTGCCACCAATAAATGTCGCAGACAGGAGTGTGGTTAAATCACTGTTGAACCGGGCAATAAAAATATCTTCTTCATGAGTAATTGGATTCAATGTGTGGGTATACCCGCTTGCCGCCTGGCTTACCGGAATACTTTCGGACCGGGTCGTACCTGCCACATAGACCTCACCATTTGATGCCACAGCAACATCCTCAATGTCATCCGCATCTTCGCCGCCAAAAAAAGTGCCGGCAATAAAGGGGTCAATAATTAGAGGGTACGCTGCATTGTAATGCTCTATCTGAAAGCCATAGGTTGTTCTATCTTTCATACGATAGCACACATTTATTTCAATTTGATGACCATCAATTATCTGGAACGCTTTGGGCGTACTATAACGAATGCCCTGAGGTAAAATGGTCAGTTGACCTTCATTGTTGATTTTTAAATCTTTTGCTCCATCAACATTGACCTGGATTTGGTCTGGATGACCACCTGGATCCACAATAAACACTTTTTCCACAGTACGACCATAGGCTTTAAATTTCATGGAAATGTGCGGGTAAATATCTGACATAAGGATATGATCAAAAGTACTGATCTGGGTTTTGTTTTTGGCCAATGTATTGGGATGAAACAGATTGATCGCTGATTGTGAACGTGTTCCGGCTTTCGGCACAAACGGGCTGGCACCGGTAAATCGTTCTATAAAACGTTGACCGGTAGATTGTGAGTGAAAAATCATATCCCCATTTTGATGCACCTGAACGATGCCTGCAAATGTTTTGGCAACATAAAGTATCTCATCTGTTGAGAACATGCCTTCATTTGCCAGAAAAGGCATGGATAATCGGGTTGTGTTGATATTTGAGGGATGATGAATTGATGCTGATGTCACACCAGACACCAGTAATAAAAACATTAACGAAACAATAATTTTTTTTGCGGTCATACGCATGTTGAATCCTCCTTATGATAAATATTGACAACATATCGGTATTTATCACGTGCTTCACAATATACAAGAAAAATTTTCCGCATGTGCAGAAAGTTCCTTAAACAAAATAGAAAAAAATAGTTTTAATTTTAATGGGTTAGAATAAAAATATTGTTGATATCATTGATTGTTTTGCAACAATCGTACAATCACGAACTTGTATACCGGGATTTTTGTATTGTGCGGTTTTGTTTTGAAGATCTTGACAGGATAAGTGAGTCCTTATATCCTGGGCTGGTATGTTAAGCCTTTTCAGGGCTAAGGAAAGCTCTGAATATAAGTTCCTCATTATTCAATATTTGTTGATTCGTTTCTGAACCATGATTACACTGAAGAAGATGAAATAAAGACACGATAAATTCATCTTATTCATCTTTTTCAGTGTAATCATGGCTCAAAAAACGAAATTGAACAAATAGAACATAATGCCCTTCGGGCAATTTTTTTATGAGTATTTAAGCGCTGAAAATAAGTTCCTCATTATTGAATATTGTTGAATCGTTTCTGAACCATGATTACACTGAAGAAGATGAATAAGATGAATTTAAAGTGTCTTTATTTCATCTTATTCATCTTCTTCAGTGTAATCATGGTTCAGAAACGATTCAACAAATAATATCTATCGAATTTTTGTTTTTCCGATACATTAACGATATACCCAAAAATTTATGACCGCTTACTTAATATTCCTCTTCCACAGCAAGTTGTTTTCCATAAGTTTCCTGACTGCCGATCTGGTTAACAATATAATATTTTTCCGGCACCCCATCTTCGATTTCGAGCATTTCGTATCCCATCACACCTTTACTCAGCAGAGCAGAAAGCATTGAAAGAAATGTTTCTTTTTCATCCGCAGACATATCATCCAATGACATTGTTTCAGATTGGCCCATATTAAAAAATTCATCCAGACGATTCATGACTGTCGCTGAGGTTGAAATATGAGAGACATATGCCGGATTGTCTTTTTGATCATCATCGTCTGCGATCTGACTTTTTTCAAAGTTTGCACTGACATACTGTTTGATACTGCTTAAAGCATCCGAATTTAATGTATGTTGAATTTGCATAATCCCTCCTTAATTTGCATATATTTTAAAAATCGGAAATATTCGATAAAGCTTGAGATGTGATTAATTACTGGGGCTGAATTGATTTTACAAGATCATGCGCAATGGTTTGTGCCAGACGTGTTAGGGCATCATCACAAAACCAACAAATGCCGCCGACAGAGGATTTACTTCCAGCCCAAAGAATACGATTGGATTTAATATCCAGCAATCGAATGGATATACTTGCAACAGGTACCTCATTGAGACTGCGTTTATATCGAAATTCTGTCACAGAGCCATAAATAACACTATCGACGTTTAACATTTTACCTATTTTTTTAGCGGTTGTTTGGCTCATCAATCTTTCCATATCTTCATCCTCTTTATTCAAAATGCTCATGACTTTTGTCTGATCCATTATTTGAAAATCTGTCAAGGCATACATTTCGGTCAGAACCAGATCTGATACAATTTTGCCAGCATGTGGGTAAGCGGTCAGATTAAAAAATGGCAGAACAGCAATATGTCGATCTTTGGATAAAATGACATCCTGTTCAATAAATTGTTGATGATAAGATGTACATGAAAAGAGAAGACAGCCGATAAAAAAGATCAAATATTTAAATGGTTGCTTAATTATTAATGAATTATTTTTATGCATGATGAACCCTTTCAAGTGAACATATTATTTTCACGCTCATATCAATATAAACAAGGTCAAAATATTTGCAAGTATTATTCCTTTACATAACTTTGAAGTTCCCATTTCAAAAAAAATTAAACATCAAGCATCTGCGTACTAAAATGTTAATTTTCGTTTTTAGAACCATGATTACACTAAATCATTAGGGCATTTGAACCTTCTGTGATTTTTGAACGATGTGAATAAAAAAATTTTCATACGCACGAACAGTATCCTGATTATCAAATAATTGGTCATTATTTAACAATATTTTTTGCGATACATGTTTTCTGAAATTTTGATCACATGCCAACTGGTTTGCCAACAATACAAAATTATTTAGGTCCCGGGCAACAGTATCCAAAACATTGATTCGTTTGAAGCATCCATAAGCCAGTCGATTTCGGAAATACTTGCCTGGTAGTGTGACAATTGGAATCCCTGCTGATATTGCTTCCAGGGTGGTTGTTCCACTGCTAAAAAAGGGGACATCTATGACCGAATCGCATAAATATAAAAAATTCAAAAATTTATCCAAGGACATCCGGTTCACAAAGTGTACTCGATGTAATAAACCGGACATGGTGTTCATCATGCGTTTTTTTAATTGTTCCATAAAAATCGGATATTTGTTCGCATATAAAATAAGCCGGCCTTTAGGGTCATTATTTAAAATTTTCGAAAATATCAAATCCATATCCGGATGAAGTTTTTGAATATTCTGTGGACACACATACCAATGCCCATCAGGCAAATTAAAATCTGAGCGATTCAAATGGGGGGCCTTTAATTTTGGGCGAAAAAAACACGAAATAAACGTTTTAAGCATTACCAGTTTTTCTGTGTAGTGCATCATACCATTTTCGGGTTCCATATCGGTTGAAGAAATGTAATAATCAATATTTTGAATACCACTGGTGACCGGATGACCCCATCCGGCACACTGAACGTTGGCCAGGCGTGAAAAAGCCAAAAAATAGAACAATGGCTCCATCCCGATTTCTGGATA
>Ga0272440_1000955_pt1 | contig 24099 bp, 16 predicted proteins | sample SSMMMBAug17_FD_192440 | JGI IMG/M metagenome (GOLD analysis project Ga0272440, IMG submission 192440) | Marine sediment archaeal communities from Little Sippewissett salt marsh, Falmouth, MA, United States - SSM-MMB-Aug17 | ecosystem: Environmental > Aquatic > Marine > Wetlands > Sediment ...
TTGTTCTTATATGTGTCGCCCTTTCAGGGCTCAAATCATTGTAATGTATTACCCAGGGCGTTGCCCTGGGCTGGTATGTGCAGCCCTTTCAGGGCTAAGAAAATGCCCCCTTTTTTGAAATGCGCCCGGTTCGACCCTACATTATTCGATCATTCCATATGATATTATTGACTTGGGGCCATTCCCATAAAGTCGGACTTATTAGCGATGACATTGAAAAAATGATATTTTTCGGCAACCGCAAGAACAGCGTTAAGCTAAAGCCCAACGCTGAATGGAAAAAAAATGCCCCCTTTATTAGAATGTGCCTGCCATTACGAGCCTAATGTAAAATACCATAACTTGTAAAAAATGTATAGCATATCACAAAAAATCATTCAATCATTTCAGGGGTTTTTTTTGATATGATCTATCTGTTGATTCTGTAAATTCTGTAAATTCTGTAAATACTGATTCTAAAAAATGACGAAAAATTGTTGAAGCCTTTCTTATTCAAAAAAAGACGAAGGATTATCTCTTGTGAACGACTTTTAGTGAATTCGTCCAAATCCTTTAGTAATTGGCCTTGACATATTCATTCATTCTTGTTATATAACAAACAATTTGTCTAATAAGTTTGTATACTCATTTAGGATTGCTCGAAAAAAAACGTCATTGTTTCAAGCATTCCTTTACGTCGCCAATCAAATCCAGGGAGGAATTAAAAAAATGTCTGAGAAAAATCCTGAATGTCCATTGTATAATCCAATGAACTGTAAGGAGTATTACAATCCTAAACTTTGCGCATTTTCAAGAAGTGATAAAAAATGTTTAAAAAAACGAAAACCCAGAGGTAAGTCCAAAACAGTTGAGAATTCTGATTCAGATAAATAAAAACCTGGAATAACTAAGGAGGTACCTATGAAATTTATAAAATATCCAGATATAGAAAATAGTTATAGAAAAATGTTTCTTGATGCCATTGCGGAGTATGGTTTTGATTCAGGAGAATTTGTTGTTCAGGAAAAAGCACATGGCGCAAATCTTTCGTTCTGGTGTGATGGCTCTGAAGTAAAATCTGCCAAACGTTCAAGCTTTATTAAAAATGATTTTTATGATTATGAAAGTGTTGCTGAAAAATATCAACCCTATGTTCTCAATCTTTACAATGCCTTAAAAGCAGATAATTATGATTTTTCCATACTGGCAGTCTATGGAGAATTGATTGGCGGTACTTATCCGCATAAAGACGTTGAAAAAAATACTTCTGCGACACGTATTCAAAAAGGTATATTTTATACGCCAAACAATGAGTTCTACGCGATAGATATGTCCCTTGATGGCAAACTTCAAGATATTGACACATTCAATAAATACATGGAACAAATCAACTTTTTATATTCAAAAACAATTTTGCGCGGCACCTTTCAAGAATGCATGGCATATTCGAATAAATTCCAGTCAAAAATTTCAGAATGGTTAGGATTGCCAGAAATTCCAGACAATTGCTGTGAAGGCATCGTGATTAAACCTGTCATTCCTAAATTTTTCGGGAATGGCTCCAGGTTAATTTTAAAAAACAAAAATGAAAAATGGGCGGAAAAAGCAAAACAAAAGAAACGTCCCCAAAAAGAAAAATTGGTACTATCTGATGAAGCCAATAATTTATGGGCGCAATTGGAAAGCTATATCACTGCCAATCGTTTAAGAAATGTCATTTCAAAAATTGGAGCAATAAAAAAATCAGATTTTGGAAAGCTTATGGCTGCTTTCTCTCAGGATGTCCTGGCTGATTTTTACAAAGACCATGAACATGCGTACAAATGCCTGGAAAAGAAAGAACAAAAACACTTGACACGTCAACTGAATAGCGAATGCTCTAAAATGATTCGAAAAGACTTACTCAATATTGTGGATGGAACTTTTTAGTTCATGGGCACCCAGTATCAAAACGCTCCAAATCGTATGCCAGCATCTCCAACAATAAATGAAAAGTATTGTCCAATATGTGGAAATCCAAACCGATGTGGTGAAAAAAAAAGAATCAATGGCATTCAACTGAGTAGATGCTGGTGTGCCTATGAAACCTTTCCAAAAAATATTTTTCAAAAAATCCCAAAAGAAACATATGGAAAAGTCTGCATTTGCCAAAAATGTCTGGAACCTTTCAAATCAAAAAACGCAGATATTCAAAAACTGCACAAAATATTAACCGAACTTGTCAGCACCTGGCAAAATGACCCAACCATATCATGGACGCAATTCTATTCTATGGGCGAAAAATTATTGGCCTGGAAAAGTCAAGAGAATATTGAAGGCTTATGGAGTAATCCGCCTAAAATGATTACTGCAACAATTGATGATGGCATTGGTCAAGGGCTAAAAATGATTCATTTGTTCAGTCGTGTTGCAGGTATTTCGTTGATTCAATTGGGATTATTGCAGTCAATGGATACCATTATCAATGTATGTAAAAAAGAGCAGCCTCGCTTTTTGGGTTTGACCATTCTCCAATTTGACACAGAAGAAATACTGAATGACCTAATCTCGCAAATTCCCGATACAATACAAGTGCTTGTAGGAGGCCCCATATTTAACAAAATTCCTGAAAGCGCGTTGGAAAATAAAAAGTACATCCCTTTTAACAATGTTTGTGACTATTTGAATTTTTTACTTCATTATACATAGGATTTTTTTCGGAAAAGAAGACCATGAATATTTCAGTAAAAACAGCAATAATTACGACCAGCTTAAATATTTGCCTGACAGTATTTAAATTTTTATTATTTGCACTGACTGGTTCCCAGGCGATCCTTGCGGAAGCCTGGCACAGCTTTACAGATATCGCAACCAGTGCAATGGTCGTGTATGCCTTGTTTCAACCCAAAAAAACAACTGATTCAGAAAACCAGGTCAAAGATCGCGAAATGATTGTTTCAATCCTTATCGGCGTGATCTTGCTGCTGTTATCTGTCACATTGATCATTCAGGTGATTAATGGAGAATCCACACAGATTGATAATGCTGTTGTGGCAGGTATCGTCTTTATCTTGTTTTCATTTTTCTCCTATGTGATTTCCATATTTGAAAGCCAGATGGGGCATCAAGAAAATTCAATCAGTCTTGTTGCTGATGGCAATCATGCACGTGCAGATATGGCCGCTTCTTTAATTACAGGACTGGCCCTGCTTCTTTACCCTATGGGAATCAATCTTGATCGAATTGTTGCTGGATTGATTGCATTAATGATCCTCACCTATGCCATTGACACATTTGTCAATGTTTTTCGAATGAAAAAGTCCCAGGATCAGTCTTTTTCAATTATTCGTACCATTGTTTCTAAGCTGTTAAGCGCATGGCGGTATATTGAAAACCTTCCCAAAAAATCTCAGGCAGCCAGGATCAGAAATAGGACAATGGGAATTCTGATAATCGGATTGATTATGGGATATATGTCAACCGGTTTGTATTGGGTAGATTTTAGGGAAAAGGCATGCGCAGAACGTCTTGGAGAACGACTTCCCACTGTTGGCCCAGGGATGCATTGGTTATGCCCCTGGCCATTTGGGCGTGTTCGCATTCAAGATGTAACTACGATTAAAGAAATTCATATCGGCAATATTACAATCAATAAATCAAGTCCATTGCTGTGGACAAAAAAACATGGCACTGAAGACCCCTTTATCAGTGGGGATCAGAATTTCGTTTATCCTTATGTGTCTATTCATTATCGTATCAAGAATATTCAAACATATACATATGAAAATTCACAACCGGTGAAGCTGATGGAAGAATTGGCATATCACACTTTGACACAATTACTGGCCATTCATACATTTGATCAAATTACAGGATCGCATCGCGGAATAATTGTTAATAACATGCAGGAAATACTTCAAAAGCAATTGGATACCTTTAAAACAGGACTTGATGTACTTTCAGTGCATTTCAAAGATGTTCATCCGCCCATATCAGTTGCCGATGCCTTTGAACGCGTTGTGGCATCATATCAGTACAAGCAAAATCAAGTTAATCGTTCGTTGGGATACCAAAACAGTGTTGTACCAGATGCACGAGGGAATGCATCAAAAATTTTGTCTGAAGCACATACCTATCAATTGGAACGTCAGCAAGCTGCGCGGTCATCTGCCAATCAATTTTTAGCCATTTACCCGGATACAGAAGAAAAAAAGAACATTGTTAAAAATCAAGCGTATTATCAAAATATGAAAGAGAGCTTGATGAAACGTCCTTTGATTGTTATTGATGATGTCCTTGAACCGCCCGATTACTGGATGGAGAATTAACAATGACTGAACTTCTTGCCCCTGCCGGCACCCTTGAAAAACTCAAATGGGCAGTACAATATGGTGCTGATGCAGTATACTTTGGCATTCAATCCTTTTCGCTTCGAAGTTATGCTGGAAATTTTAGCATGGATGATGTTGATACTGCCATGACATACCTGAAAAAACATCAGAAAAAAGGCTATGTCACTTTGAATATTTATCCCTGGTCACACGAATATGACAGCTTGATTGCATCTGCCCTTCAACTTGAGGAAATTGGCGTTGATGCATTTATCGTGTCCGATCTCGGGGTGATTCGGGCTCTTCAAAAAAAAGGATTACAAACTCCTGTACATATCAGTACTCAGGCCAACACTGTGAGTTACCAAACGATACTGGCATATGCAGACATGGGCGCAAGGCGGGTAAACCTGGCACGCGAGCTATCTTTAAAGCAAATTTCAGACATCCAGGAACATGTCAAGGATTGTCCAATAGAAACAGAAGTTTTTATTCATGGTGCTGTGTGTTTTTCTTTTTCTGGACGATGCGCAATCAGCGATTATTTAGCCAGTCGAAAAGCCAATCGCGGCGAATGTACGCATCCATGCCGATGGAAATATTGTCTTGTTGAAGAACAACGCCCTAATGAATATATCCCTGTATTTGAGGATGATCGCGGTACGTATCTAATGAATACTAAAGAATTGGCCTTATTCCCTTTTGTTCCAGAATTAAAACGCATGGGGGTTCGTTCATATAAAATTGAGGGGCGCATGAAATCTATTCATTATGTGGCATCGACAGTGGCTTTTTATCGACAGGTTCTGGATGGTACTGTATTCACTGAAGAAGATGGAATGGCTTTGCTGAATCGGATTAGTAATCGTGGGTATTCCTATGGATTCATGAAAGGAGGGATCTCACCTGAAGATTATGCCACATCTCAGAGGCATTCGACATCTGCTGCGCGCTTTGTTGGCAATGTAGAAGACCGAACCGAAGATAATGTTGTACGCATAAACGTTCGAAATACCATTCATGCAGGTGAATCGCTGGAAGTACTGATGCCATCAGGACAACGCACCCAAATTGTGTTACCAGAAATATTAACATTGAGTGATCATACAAAGGTTCAGACTGCCAATCATGGAATGTATATTCTGCTGAAAGCTGATTTGCCATTATATGGGATTTTGCGACGTGTTGATTCGTTGAGTTAGTGCCGAGAATATAATTACTATTCTCGGTTATTGAAAAATACCAAAATTAAAAATAATTTGAAATAACCTCCCGCACCCCCTCCTGATCATACAATTCCTGAACCAGTTCCTCCGCCTGAAAAACTTCAAAAGTTTTTATTTCTGTATAGGTGAGATATCGTAACCCCTCAGGACTGGCATCAAACCGACCATCCGGAAGAATATCCAGCCATGCGCCTGGCGCAAAGGAATAACGATATAGTATTGTTTTTGGGATTTTGTAATCCCAGAATTGAAGTCGTCCTGAATGGCCGGCACCTACAAGATATTTGCCATTTGGAGCAAATGCCACCACTGAAATACATCCCATGTTTCCACGAAGAACCCCCAAAGAGTCATCAGATTCAGGATGCCATAACCGAATGGTTTTATCTTCACCACAACTGGCAACACGAACACCATCTGGTGAAAATCGTACACATAAAACCGGTCCAGAATGTCCATGGAATACATTTGTATTTTGTCCTGTTTTCATATCCCAGATTCTAACAGTCCCATCAGCACTACTGCTGGCCAGACGTGTACCATCTTGTGAAAACACCAGTGATAAAATAGAATCCTCATGACCTTTCAGGGTATGTACACTGCTTTTATTTTTTGCATTCCATACATATATGGTTTTATCGACACATCCACTGGCCAGTAGTTTTCCATCGGGCGATGCATCCAGAGCCTGGATTTCATTTGAGTGACCTTTTTGTGTTAACATGGTTTTCATGTTCCATAAACGCACTGTTCGATCTTTACTGGCACTGGCAATAATTTTTGAAGCACCGACAAAACATACTGAAGTCACTGAACCGGTATGTCCATGAAGTGTCCGCCCTTTATCAGCCCCCCATATTCGAATGGTGTTGTCGTCGCTACCCGATACCATCACTTTGCCATCACCAGAGAAGCCAATTGAGGTCAAAGGGCCAGAATGACCTTTTACCATCAGTTGCGGCTGTGACTGATCAATAGACCATAACATCAACATATTATCGGCTGTGCCACAGGCAATTGCCTTGCCATTGGGTGAAAATTCCAATGATAAAATTGCACCAGAATGGGATCGAATCACTTGAATTGTCTTGCGATTTTCAACATCCCAAATACGAACAGATTGATCGTCTCCAGCAGAAATAATGGTGTTACTATTCGGTAAGAAACTGATATCATTAACAGAAGCATCATGACGTTTCATTTGATACAAACTTCTGGCATTTTCAACCTGCCAGAAATAGACTTTTTTGTCCTGACAGGCAGCAACCAGAATACTGCCATCTGGAGAAAAACGTATGGCATTAATTTGTCCATGATGACCGATAAACGATCTAATTTGTTTGGAAGTATCAATGGACCATAAGCTGATCATTTTTGATCCACCTGCGCTGGCCAGTGTCGTGTTGTCATTTGAGAATGATATGGCTGAAATGGGTGCCGGATGGCCTATCAGCGACCGAATAAATTTGCCATCAGTCATATTCCACAAACGCACTTTTTTGTCTCTTCCACCACTAGCCAGAATGCTGCCATCCGATGAAAAATGCACACAGGTTGCAGCTTCAGTATGGCCTTCAAGATTGTACTGAATTTCACCATCAGACAATTTCCACACATACACCTGATGATCTAAACTTGCACTGGCTAAAAACTGATTGTTGGGCGAGAAACATAAGCCAGAGATATCATGTCGATGCCTGTTCAATACCTGGACTTTTTTTCCTGTTTGTATATTGCGTACAATAATTCGGGTTCCTGTGCCGGCATAGGCCACATATTTACCATTACTGGAACAGGATATTGCTTTGATTGAAGTAATGTCATCCTCAAATATCCAAGCATATTTATTGTCAGTCAACCTGTAAATCAATATCAGGCCGCTATCAGTACCCATGATAAAGGATTCGCCATCAGGCATTGCCTGAACCTGGGTGACACCACTTAAATAAACGCGCTGAACAACAGCATTTAAAGCTGAAGGATCGAATTTTTTTGAAATATCCAATCCAATAACGTTCACAAAACTGGCATCTTTAAACACCCCAACAAAAGTGCTGTCAGTGAGATCAGAATTATTAAATGACGCTTTTGATATTGCCGCCTGACGAAAATTAGCTCCCACAGCACGAATATGTTCTGCACGAAGGCCATCCAGTTTAGCGCTATGAAAGCTTGCTTGATCCAAAATTGCATGGTTGATATTTGCGCGAGTTAAATCTGCGCCGCTAAAATCTGCATCAGTTAAATCAGCTCCTTCAAAAACCATCTCCTGAAGCAAGGCGCCTGTCATTTGAATCCCTTTTGGGATGTATTCACCTGTTTTTTGCTGAAGTAATTGCATGTCGTTGATTTCATCTTCCATATTGCATCCAATGCGAATGCACCAATATAGTATCTGAAGGGCATTTTCCGAAATATTTTTAACATATGGGCGCGTTAGAATTTTTTGAAGCGGTGGGATTAATTTTCCCTGACCATGATCCAAAAGTGTCAAAAAGAATATAATTTTACGATCAAATCGACGTGTATTTAACACTGATGTAATGGCTTTTGGGTTTGCGCTAAATGTTATATGAAGCCGCCTGGCCAGGAAGAATTCCATAAAGGAACGATGCATAAACGAGAAATTACCATCTTCATCACGCTTGAGAAAACTGGCAGTCATCATTTCTCTGAAAATATCATCCAAGACATCACTGCTCCATTTAATTGTTTGTGAGTCTTCAAAATTCTTTAAAAACTGTACCAGATCAGTGTAATGAATTTCTTCTTTTTCTTCATGCCACATTTGCCATGTTAATTGAAATAAAATTGCCAGCTTGAACTTGCTATCAATAACTTTTCCATGTCCTTTTTTGCGTTCTCGTTCAATCCATAGATTGGTAAATATGGTATACAAATTGGCCGCATTGACATCCTGATGATTTTCAAGTTGTGGAAGCGAATTGACAATTAAGTCCAAAAGAAGCGGTCGATGTGCCAGTTCTTCGAGATTATGAATGCGCTGAATTTTTTTAAAATTACTTTTATAGGAATCTGGTCGAACACGTCGCAGATAATCTTTAATTTGATCCTGATTGAATTCTTTTAAGTAAACCAATGTAGCACCAGACTTTTGTTTAAGTTCACGATACAAAACAGTTTCAGTTGATGACAACCGCGGCCCCTTGCCAATAATTAAACTCACCTGTTCTCGTCGATCTTTAAAATAATGTGTTCGACAGGTTAAAAATACTTTACCTCTGCCCTGTCCCGCACGAAGCAGTTCGTTAAAATTGCTTTGCGTCACTTTCCATTGAACACGATCCGCCATTTCATCGAAGCCATCAAAGAAAATGATAATCTTTCCCACACGAACCAAATGAGAAAAACGATTAAAATCAATATTAATCTGGCTTTGTGCAAAATGGCTGATAATGATACCTTCAAGGGAAACTTCCTTTCGAACTTCCTTCAGTGGAATCAAGATTGGAGCTGGATGGCGCAATGGATCAGATAAAAAGGTTTTTGCCAAATCATGGAATAAGAATTGGGCCAAAGTGCTTTTGCCTGTGCCTAAATCTCCCAAAACAATTAGAACATTTTCTTGCTCAGTACCCAACCAATGGGAAAAATAGGCAAGGGCCTGCTGACTTTCAAAAATGGTATCTGTTTCCAGGTTGGGACGAATAAATAAATCTTTGCCTTCCCATTTTTCATTGATCCATGCCTGGCATATATCGCTGCGTTTGCGTGCATATTCGGTTAATGGCAATAGTGTTAAAACAAGTTCTGAATATGTGGTACATGAAAAGTTCTCCTTTTCAAGCCGACTTCTCAGGCCGGAATCATAACCCATTGCAGTGACTGAAATCCATTTATGTTCCATAAATTTTTGTTGTATCTTTTCTTTTTGATCCAACATATATGTTAATTCAGTGTCAGTCATTCTTGCATGGCAAACCACCACTGCACTGATTGTAAAGCCACCAATCCCTGAAACTTCACGCTTGATAATAAAGCTATTGGGAAGTCCCTCAATATGTTGATTGGCATTGACTTCAAAATTAAGCAATGAATAAACATCCGCAGTTTCAGTCATAAAACCTTTTAATTGAGCGCCCATTGTATCAAATACAAGAACATCCTGATCTTGAGCGGGTGCTGATTCTGTGGTTCGCGTTGTATGATACATGAATTGGGGTAAATCAAGTGCCTCAATAAGCTGATGAATTTTTAATTCAAAATCTGCTGGCTCTCGAAAATCAATAACAATCTGCTTTTCAAAGGTTTCAGGAATGACCGAATTCTTAAATAAAGCAGGCACAAGAAGGCGATCTTCCATGATCAGGTCTCCATGCGTTTTTCGGAAAGACGACACACGTTTGAGACATTCTGAACATTGAAAAAAATCTGGCGTCCATATCATAATGATTTTTTTCGAATATTTTAAGCCAGACAGAATCATTTCTGATCGTGTATTGGAAGATTCCAATTCCCATTGATCAAAAAAAACTTTTACGCCTGCATTTCCCAATCGTTCGGAAAGCAATGATGCTTGCTTGCTATCTGGTTCTGCATATGCGATAAACACATCATACTTATGATTCGAATTCATGGTGACATTCTCCTGCTTTGTCTATAAGGGTGCATTCAAGTAAATATTGGAATGAATCATTGTTTCGGGCAGTTGGTATTTTTGATCTTGGGCCGAAACAATGTTCAAGGCCAAACATGGGTCAGGAAAGTATTCCCAAAATGAAGCAATAATAGCCTGTATTCATCAGATTGTCAATTCATCCATGTATATATTTGATGGTATGAAAGGTGACGTATTTTTTTTATTTGTAAAAGCGGAACAATGTAATGCGAGAATGTTTTGATGAATATAATAGTCATGAATCAGACTTTGAATGGTAGCGTTCATATTAAAAAATAATTAAATCTTTTAATTCTCGTTTTTCATCAGCAGGATACCCAATTAATGGAAATGGCTGTTTTTTCAAATAATTACGATATGAATCCCATTGTTTTTCTTTAATATATTCAACATTAAAAATCTTTTTTTGCACCTGATGAAATTGTTGTAAACATTCCAATCTATAAGACTGGTCTTCTTCACTCCAAAAATTAAAAAAAAGACTTTCAACGCCGATGGCATCAATTGATTTAAAATAATTCTTTTTGGCGGATTTTGAGGCATCCCAAACAATACCCAGGGCATTTTGTGGACATATGGTAAACTCAGATTTTCCCCGATTTGTAACATAAGAACGAATCCTTCCGACAAGATCAGTCATTTGATTGGCACATTCTTGTAATGGATAATCATGTTGCGACCAATAATAATAGGCATCAATAATATCCAGATAAACACCATCAAAGCCAACAGAAAGGATTCTGTTTAAGTATGGGCGCAATGCTGATTTCCACCATTGATTATCCCAATATTTGACCTTATAATTACCCGGCCAATCTTTATTTTCTTTTCCCAAAAAAGGGGGATTGCCAACTTTCCAGTTATGTTTCCAGTAAAAACGATAGGATTCTGCCTCGCCAATTGAAAAATAGCATAAGACGTATTTGTTTGCACTGTGTAATTGTTCCAAATGTTCAGATGTAAATGCTTTTAAATCAGTTCCATCAAAAGAATAATCAATGACAATAAGATCATATGGACTGTTACAGATTATTTCAATATTTGGCGCCTGAAGCCAATAGCCCCATGATCTGACCTGAGAAAGTGTCACTTGCGCAAATATACTATGAACAAACAATCCAATAATGATTGCTGTATACAGAAATACTTTCATCATGTTATTCCAAAAAAAAATTCAGTTCTTGAAAAGAATTGCATTCGCAATTATCTCAAGAACTTGAATATATTAATTTTTTTTCGCAGCGTTTAGAGAAGCAATTTTTTTCTTTTTTGCATTAGCTGGTTTTGCCCTGAGGATGTGCGTATTGACAACCAGGGAAGAGAGGTCTTCAGTGGGTTTGATATCAATTTTTAAAGATTCACGATCAATTTCAAAATACTTGGAAATGACAGTCAGAATATCCTGGTGAAGGGATTGAAGCATCGTGTCCGAAACTTCCAGTTTGTCATAGATAATTGCAAATTGAAGGCGTTTTTTGGCAATGCCGCCACTGGCACTTTTTTTTCGTTTTCGTCTTTCTTTAAACTTTTCAATAAACTTGAATTTCATTTAAGCCCCCTTTCTGCCCATTCCAATTTTTCGTGCAAGTTTTTTCCAAAGCCCACGACCCGATTTGGGAATTTCAATGGGTAAATCAATATCTCCATTAAGTCGTTTCGCAATACGTTGAAAAGCCTCACCTGCAGGAGAGTTTTTCTGTAATACCGCGGGTACGCCTGTGTTCGTTGAAACAACAACATTTTCATCCAAAGGAACCAGTCCGATCAATTCGATAGACAACACTTCCACAACATCGTCATGACTAAGCATATCGCCACGCTCAACCATTTGCGCCACAATACGATTAAGGACCAGTTTAGGGGTAATGGACCTTGCATATAGCAAACCGATAATGCGATCCGCATCACGCACGGCAGAAACCTCTGGTGTACATATCACAAGCGCTTCATCTGCTGCTGCAACAGCATTCTGAAAACCTTTTTCAATACCTGCCGGACAATCAATGATAATATAATCATATTGTTTACGAAGATCTGTACAGAGTTTGATCATGCCTTCAGGTTCAAGCACATCTTTATTGTCACTTTGAGAGGCAGGAATCAGATATAAATCTTTGATACGCCTGTCCTTAATGGCAGCTTGTTTGATGTCGCAAACACCATTAACAGCATCAACAACTGTGAAAACAATTCTGTTTTCAAGTCCCATAACGACATCCAGATTACGTAAACCGATATCCATATCCATAACAACAACGCGATTACCCTCAAGTGCCAATGCGGCACCGATACTGGCTGTGGCTGTCGTTTTTCCAACGCCACCCTTGCCAGAAGTTATTACGATAACTTTACCTTCCAAAATCTACCTCATTTATTTATATTGGTATAAACCACTACTTATTCTGTTTCATAACAGTAAAAGTGGTCGAAATTATTGTTATTACCAGACGAAATCACCTCGCCTGAGGCCAGTGTAATTTTGCAAAAGGATTGGATTGCATATATTCCTCAACAACAATGTTTCCATCCTCAATTCTGGCAAATTCAGCAGTTTGTGGTGCATCTGTATCAATGCCAACAGCAACATTCATACCAATTTGAACCTGTGTGGGCTTAAAATCTAATGCCAGAATAATTGCATCATGATTGTCAGGTTGTCCGGCAACCGCTTTTCCTTTGAGGCTTCCTAAAACAATAATATCGCCACCAGCCATTGCCTCACCACCAGGGTTGACATCACCCAAAACGACAAGATGTCGTCTGGCTTTAATACGCTGCCCGGATCTGATACGTCCTGCGATCATCAAAACATCGCTACGCCTGGATTTCCAATTTTTATTCCAGTCCTGAGATTTTTCTTTGATCTTTTTCTTGTCTTCGCTTTTCTTTTTTTCGCTTTCCAATACAGATGCGACATTGTATTTTTCTTTTAAAAACTTACGTAATTCAACAACCAGACTGTCAAAATTTCCATCTGCTTCCAGATCCAATACAACTTTTGATTGAATGGTCAGGTGACCCAATTTCTTAAAAACAGTGATCAACTCTTTTTTTAATTTCTCTATGGATTGTGTGGGATCAATGGAGACCCATAAACTGTCTCCCACACCTTTGAGTCGTACCGATCGTTTTTCATCTTTCATAATTGATTAACCTGTTATTTTCATTTTTTAAATGATAAATCGTTCATAGCATTATAACGCAAAATTTTTTAAAATTGCTAATAAATAAAAATATGAAACATAATTTTTATTCATTCATATGTCAATATAAAATTGGATTCAATACTAAAAACTCATTAATCTCTGATTGTTGGTGAGGGAAATATTTGATTGGTCCGGTTGTTTGTTTATGAATAATCAGAAAAAATGAATTCCCGAATCATAAGTTCCCCATTTTTCCTGTTTGTACAAAAAAACAAGGTCGTGTAGAGACATATAGACTTTAAGATAAAGATTTTGGACTGCGTTGGCGCTTCGTCGATGGACTATAGTACTATCTCCTTGCGCCGCCTTGCCAAAATCTTTATCTTAAAGTCTATAGCATGCTACGTCTCTACAGTACAATTACCCCCAATATGAACATTTTTTGAAATGGGGAACTTATTTTTCGAGTATTCCTAAGATTCACAGATGTTTTTGCATTGAAAAAGAACGTGACCACCATCCAATGTAACAAGAATGGTGCATCCTGAAACAAATTGTCCCCGAAGTATTTCAATTGCCAATGGATTTTCTATATATTTCTGAATCACTCTTTTCAAGGGGCGTGCGCCATAAAGTGGATCATACCCTTTTTCAGTCAAAAAAGACTTTACTGATTCATCTAATTCTAAAGCCATTTTCTGTTGTGCCAGACGCCGTGCCAGATATTCAATTTGAATATCTACAATCCGGGTTAACTGCTCTTTTGATAAACGATGAAAAATAATGGAATCATCAATGCGATTAAGAAATTCAGGTTTAAAATGATTTTGTAATGCATTAAATACCTTATGTTCCATCTCCTGCGACTCGAGATCAGACAATAACCATTCACTGCCAATATTGGAAGTCATTACAATAATGGTATTTTTAAAATCTACAGTACGACCATGACCATCAGTCATTCGGCCATCATCAAGGATTTGCAATAATATGTTGAATACTTCTGTATGCGCTTTCTCAATTTCATCAAATAGAATCACTGAATAAGGACGCCTGCGAACAGCTTCGGTCAATAACCCCCCCTCGTCATAGCCCACATAACCAGGAGGCGCGCCAATAAGCCTTGCCACTGAGTGTTTTTCCATATATTCAGACATATCCAGACGAATCATGGCAGATTCATCATCAAAAATAAATGCCGCCAGTGCTTTAGCCAGTTCTGTTTTACCGACACCTGTTGGGCCCATGAAAATGAATGAACCAATTGGGCGATCCGGGTCTTGAAGTCCAGATCGGGCCCGACGTACTGCATTTGACACTGCTGAAATAGCGTCCTTTTGGCCAATCACGCGTTCACTTAGGCGATCCTCCATGCAAATCAGTTTTTCTCGTTCGCTTTCCAACATACGTTGTACTGGAATTCCAGTCCATCGAGAAATAACCTGGGCAATATCTTCATCATCAACCTCTTCTTTCAACATTTTATTTTGTTCCTGAAGAATTTTCAGATGGTTTTGGGCTTCAGAAAGATCTTTTTGAAGGGCATTGGTTTTACCATAGCGCAATTCAGCCACACGCTCCAGATTGCCATCACGCTCCGCTTTTTGTTCTTCAATGCTGATATGCTCCAATTCTCCCTTAATATGCCTGATTGCTTGAATCGCAGCTTTTTCTTTTTGCCAGTGCGCTTTCATCTCATTGAGAATTTCTAATAATTCCCTTATTTGATATTCCAAATCGTTCAATCGTTCTATGGATGCGCTGTCTTTTTCTTTTTTCAGCGCCTGACGTTCTATTTCAGCCTGGGTGATTTTTCTTTGAATTTCATCAATTTCTGAAGGCATACTGTCAATCTCAATACGAAGTTTGGATGCACATTCATCAATTAAATCAATGGCTTTATCTGGTAAAAATCTATCAGAAATATATCTATCAGAAAGAGTCGATGCTGCTACAATCGCTGAATCCTGAATGCGAACGCCGTGGTGAACCTCATATTTTTCTTTTAGACCTCTTAAAATTGAAATGGTATCGGATACATTGGGTTCTTGCACAAGAACTGGCTGAAACCTGCGTTCTAATGCAGCATCTTTTTCAATATATTTTCGATATTCATTAATTGTTGTTGCGCCAACACATCTCAGCGAACCTCTTGCAAGGGCAGGTTTAAGCATGTTGGAAGCATCCATTGAGCCTTCACTGGCGCCTGCACCAACCAGTGTATGAAGTTCATCAATGAACAAAATAATATCTCCCTCGGCTTTTTCTACCTCCTTAAGCACAGCTTTCAGGCGATCCTCAAATTCTCCCCGATACTTTGCCCCTGCGATTAATGCCCCCATGTCTAAAGCAACAAGTCGCCTGTTTTTCAGTGATTCAGTCACATCGCCTTCAACAATTCTTTGTGCCAGACCTTCAACAATGGCTGTTTTGCCAACGCCTGGTTCGCCAATTAAAACAGGATTATTTTTTGTTCGACGAGACAGAACTTGCACAATGCGTCGGATTTCATCATCTCTGCCGATCACTGGATCAATTTTCCCACGACGTGCTAAATCTGTCAAATCTTTACTAAATCGATCCAAAGCCTGATATTTATCCTCTGGATTTGGATCATCAACACGCTGATTGCCGCGAATTGCGATCAAAGCATTCAGCACCTGATCTGATTCAATGCGATGTTTTTTCAAAATGTCGGCAACAGGGGTGTTTTTTTCGCCTTCAGTGATGGCCAGGAAGATATGTTCTTGGCTGACATATTCGTCTTTCATTGTTCCAGCCCGACCCAGGGCAGCATTTAAAACTTTCCGGGTACGCTGGGACATATAAACATCACTGATACTCGTACCAGTAACTTTTGGCTTTTTATTGAGATATGATTGGATATCCCTGGATACACCTGAAACTGAAACGCCCATTTTTTTTAAAATAGCCTGAACAATACTTTCGTCAGTATCCACCATTGCAGACAGAAGATGTTCTGGATCAAACTCCTGGTGATTCAATTGACTCGCGATTGAATGCGCTTTTTGAATGGTTTCCTGGGATTTTACTGTGAATTGATCAAAACGCATTTTTCCTTCTCCTTTTATTTTATGTATTGTTAATTCTAATTTCGGGCCCTGTTTTTAAAATAATATCTAAGCAGAAAAATGCAAGCGTCAAACATGTTTGACTTGTGAAAATAGGGACGTTATTCTTCGAGTATGCCTAAGTCATGAGAAAGCACAAGCTCAAAAGATTCCATAAAGCCATGAATAGAACAGACATTCATGGAAAACATTGAAGAAAGGGATTCGCACAAATTATCATCCATATTGGTCAACACCATAAATGCATGCTGATTATCAACGCCTATAATTTTAGACATCCGGGTGTACTTATCTATATAAGATTGATAATCGCCTGTTTTTGCCTCAACCCAATAAATATGATTTTGAACTTCAAAAAGGATATCAAGCTCAAAGTCATCTTCATTGGGAAGTATAATCTGTGGATTTATTAAATAGCTCCATTTTGGATGCATTGAATATTTATTGGGAAAATTTTCGACGACTTCAATCATTTTTTGTAAGATATAGCGCTCAAGCCATTGTCCTGAAAAAAAATTTTGCACATTGGGAAGTGAAGAACTTCGGGCGGTAATCAAAAATTGAGGCGATTTAAGATATTTATAATCTGCTAAAAATGCAGATTGATACAATCTATGTGCAAACTGGCACATGGAACTGATTGACTTTTGTGATTCATTGGCGATATGAAGTTTAAAGCTTTCACCCTTTTGCATGGTGCGCTTGATCATTTTGTAAAGCTTTTCAATGGAATCATAATTGTCGCCAAGATACAGTGCAAAGCTGTTAATCAGTTCATCAGATGCCTGTGGTTCTGGCATTTTTTTGATTTGGATAGACTTATTATCCAGATAGTTTATAATGAGTTCATTTCTTTGATTTTCATTGATTAAAACTTTGGAATGGCTGGCGTGGTCAGGCTGTGGTGTCTGTTCAGATCGAATGGAATCTTCTTTTTTGTGATGATCATTCAAATAATCCACAATGGTTTCCAATGAAATTGCAATACGTTCCAGGAAATTTTCAATTTGAGATGCATTGTTGGTTTGTATCACTGTTTTTTTGGGAGGGATTGTAATTGTTTCTTTGCAATTTTTACATTTTATTTGAGCCCCTTTTTCTGGTATTTTAGATTCGTCAATGCGATAATGGGTTAAGCAATGATTGCATCGAATTTTCATTGATTTTTACCTTTCTTTGATCTTATATTGTTTACTTGAAATTTTTTTTCATTAATAGATTATTTATCATTTGTCAATTATTACTTTATAGTAATTTTAACAAAAAGTATCTGGAACAAATTATTATGATAGCTTATCCATTATATTATTTTTATTCAAAAATATTAGATTTATTTGATCGCAATGAGGCCTTTGTCCAACAGACAAAATGGCCTGTTCCAAAAAATGAGTCATACCTGATATACAATGCAAAGCTCATTGATGTTGATAAGGGCGCATTATACCCTGAAACAGGCATGCTCATTAAAGGCGCCAGAATTTTAAAAAGAATTGCGGACAGCGATTTTCAGTCAATCGATACACATTGGAAATTTGATGCCAGTCAACAATACATTATACCTGGCATGATTAATAGTCATTGTCATATTACAGGGCCTGGCGTGTTTTCTTTTCATTATTCCATGGCAAAGGAATTTGATCGTCAAATAGATCGGAACTGTATTGATTGTATCAAACATGGTGTGACAACAATTCGGGATATGTTGGGATTTCAGCCTGCAATCATCAAAAGGCAAGATCAAATTGATAAAGGCCGATTGATTGGACCACGAATCTTACGCGCTATAGCAATTCAAGTGCCAAACGCTTATTGGTCCCTTTTGTCAGGCGGGTATTTGGGGCACTTTATGCTCACTGCAAAAAATATCTATGAAATTGAAGATTGTGTATCAAAAGCGGTCGATCATGGGGCAGATTGCATTAAACTCTTTTATCAATCAAAAAGTCTGTTTCAGGGTGAAAAACACTATCCTGTGATGTCTGAAAATATGATCGCGGCTGCGGTGGATAAAGCAATAAATTTGAATAAGCAGGTATCCATTCATATTGTTTGTATTGAGGGCTTTCAAAAAGCGCTGAATGCAGGTGTCCCCTTGATTGAACATATGCCAATTGATAATGTGATAAGTGATAACGACATTCGTAATTTTAAGGCAAATAACCATATTATTACGCCAACAGGCAGTGTACCTTATGCCCTGGCTTTTCCGCTCAAAGATGATGCAAATTGTAATCATCCGAATCTGCAAAGAATTTATACAGATAGAGTTGACAGAATGCCTCAAATCATTCAGGAATATGCAAATCCTCGAATTGCCAAAATGGCCATGAACGTTTTTTCTACATATTCACAGCCCGGTTATTTTGAGAAAAAGCATCTTCCGCACACGCCATCAGCACGATTCTTTAATGCAGGGGGTTCAACAGGAAGTGATAATACAAAAAAAATGTATGAAGCACGCTGCGAAATGGGATGTGGCAATGATGGCGGCATAACATTTGTGTGGCCCGCAGCCTTACCTCTGGAAATGATGCTTTTGCAAGAACATGGTTTTAAACCTTCTGATATTTTAAAATCTGCAACAAGTACGAATTCAAGAATCATTGGTATGGAGAATGCTTTGGGAACGTTGACTTCTGGAAAGCTTGCAGATATGGTCTGGCTAACGAAAAATCCATTGGAAGATATCGCTAATATTAAAGAAATTTCAAAGGTGTTTAAAAATGGCCAACTCCTTATTGAACGATAGTCCTGAATTAAAACTGATACTTTTGTCTGCGTATCTTAAGCCTGATTCAGATATCTCAATCCTTGTAAAACATATGACGAAAGAGCCCCTTAAATGGTCAGAAATACAATTATTATTAAAAATTTGGCAAATTCACCCCTATTTTTTTCAATTTATCAAGAATCAAGAATTACAATCGTATGTGCCAGAGCAGTATTTGCAACAGTTTCAAAAAGTGTATCAAAATCAGGCAATGCGGACAATTTATCTGAAACGTCAGATAAAAGATATCAATGACCATTTTACAAAAAACAATATTTCGTATTGTTTGATTAAAGGTGCTGATCTGATTCAAACAATCTATTCAGACCAACCGGTGCGTCCAATGTCAGACATTGATATACTGTGCCATCCCAAAGATATTCATAAAATTAAACACATATTATCAAAATTGGGCTATTTTCAGAAAACCATGCATCAAAGTGATGCGTTAGAGTTTCTTGCGACAAACCGCAAGCACTATCCCGCTTTTTTTCACAAGAATCGGCATACCATTGAAGTACATTTTAATTTATTTTCTGGTGCGGCGAATCAGAATGATTTAACTTCAGAACTATGGGCACATGCAAATCAAATTGAGAATACCAGTCAATTTCGTTTGAATAAAAATCATCATCTGTTGTATTTGTGTCATCATTTAGCATATCATATTCAATCACCGCGAGAAGGTCTGGTTTTGTATTGGTTTTTTGATATTTATCAATTGATGAAACAATATCAAATAGAAATGAACAGCGATTTGTATCGCGCCATGAGTTCAGAAGACAGGGGTCACATTGATTCTGTTTACAAGATTATTGATTATCAATGGATCAAACAAGATCACTTGAATCATCATTTGAATAAAATCCATACACCGCTTGTCGCTATTTTAAATCAAAATTTGCGAAGTACGCATAGTGACAGAATAAAAAAAGCGACCTCATATTATTGGCAGGTGTTGTCTGATAAACATCCGCAGTGGTCGTTTTTAAAGCGCTTCATTTATTTGTTTCGTTTGTTTTTTCCGAAATTTTCATATCTTAAAGACCGGTATCAAGTTCATCAAAAATGGATGTTACCATTTTATTTCATTTTTAATCCATTTATGGTCATGTTTCGGGCCATAAAACGCATGGTACGTTAAATGTTATGCCGCATTATTACACCATATTAAATCTGACAGTGTGCTTACTAAGTGATAATTTATGGTTTCTTGATGAGTTTTATAAGGATTATCGTTGTTTTAAACAAACATGGAATACAGAAATTCCCTGTGATATAAACATTGATTTGAAAGACCATTTATTACAGATAAATGAAAAATGCATCGATATTTCAGATCATCCAAGCCCCATGCATTTTGCTTTTCAAGTTGTGGTTTCAGAGATAATGTCGCAGTTAAATGATTATTATTTGATTCATGCCGGTGTTGTCCAAAAGGATGAACATGTCATTGTATTGTCTGGACCACCGGGTATTGGAAAAAGTACACTTGTCAAAACGCTTGTCAACAATGGCTTTCATTTTTTTTCTGATGATTGCGCACCGCTTCACAAACAATCAGGCATGATATCTCCTTTTCCAAGATCCATGTGGATTGTTGATAAACAAAACTACTCTTGTTCCATTCGATCCAAAAAAAACATTCCTGTTACATGCACTTTTGATATAAACACCTCTGTCAAACCTACAACCATTATCTGTTTAATAGATGACACTTCAACCAGTCAACCCATACAATTAAATGTGAGCCTGAAATCACATGACAGCAAGTTCATTAAAGAACTGAAACAATTTCCAGATTTTCAATGCATAAAAAGACATTCATTACATGCAGAATATCGCATTCAATATCATGCTTCAGAAACGAATACCAAAGTCATTCAAGCTGCAATGATCAAATATAAAAAAGATCTATGGACAATGTATCGTGTGCCGCCTAAACGAGAATGTTTTGAACGTAAGGCCAAAATAAAAGCGGTCCCAACCCATCAAGCAGCGGCTGAGATTATCTCTGAAATGAAAATGTTTGAATCCGCTTTTAATCCATCGTTTGTAGAAGCACCTATGGCTACATTAATCAATATCAGCAAACACATCAAGGATGCGGATTGTTTTATTATGTCAGCAGGTTATTTATCCTCTGAGATCGAATTGATTGCGCGTGTTTTGAATACATGAACTCGTTTTTCGCATTTTTTTGTTTCATTCATTGTATCCCCCCTTGCATTTCAATCACACTGTATTATTATTTTTGATAATAACAATCGAAACAACAACAATCAGGCAGCCTTTATTGTGCAATCAGCACTTTTAACGAGAAAATATGAAGGATGCCCATTATTAATTATGATTTGAGTGAAATCAGTCTTTAGAACAATCTGATTTTGCTCCAGGAATTAAAGGAGAGGCATATGGCAAATTCAACAGAAACTTTTGAATTTAAAACAGAAGTACAGCAATTACTTAACTTAATTATCAATTCTTTGTATTCCAACAAAGAAATTTTTTTACGAGAATTGATATCAAATGCATCAGATGCCATTGATAAAATTCGTTTTGAATCACAGAAAAATCCCGAAATACTGAGTGATGACACTGAATTCAAAATTAAAATTACTGCAGATAAAGACAACAAATCCTTAACTGTGGCTGATAATGGCATTGGTATGACACGTGATGAGCTTATTAAAAATATTGGCACCATTGCGCATAGTGGCACACAATCATTTCTTAAATTATTGGAAGAAAAGAAGGAAGCCTTAACACCTGAAATGATTGGACAGTTCGGTGTTGGTTTTTACAGTGCATTTATGGTGGCAAAAGAAGTTCGGGTTGTGACACGAGGTGTGTCATCTGATAAAGCATGGGAATGGATTTCCAAAGGTGATGGTTCATACACCATATCTGAAACCACAAAAGAATCTCGCGGCACTGAGGTTACTGTATTCCTTAAAGAGAAGGATGAAGAAGATATGGATTTTTCACAGGAATGGTCTATAAAATCTATTGTAAAAAGACATTCCGATTTTGTGAGTTATCCAATTACAATGGATGTTGAAAAAGAAGCTCCTGTTGAAGATGATGCAGAGAAAAAGGATGACGATGCAAAAGAACCTGAAATTCTCGGCCCTGATGGCAAACCTGCTGAAAAAGAACCAGAAATCCTTGATCAGGATGGAAAACCCATTGAGCAAAAACCCAAGACAATTATTGAAGAAGAAACGCTTAATTCCATGAAAGCCATTTGGGCAAGACCTAAGAATGAAGTCAAAGATGAAGAATATAAAGAGTTTTACAAACATCTCAGCCATGAGCCTGGCGAACCGATGGATTGGATTCACATGAAAATGGAAGGCGCAACCGAGTATAACGCACTTTTATATATTCCATCTATGCCTCCATTTGATTTGTTTAATCGCGAAAAAAAACATGGCGTGGATTTATATTGTAAACGTGTCTTTATCATGCACGATTGTAAGGAGCTGATGCCCGAATATTTACGATTTGTAAAAGGGGTTGTTGATTCAGCAGATCTGGATTTAAATGTAAGTCGTGAAATCTTACAGCAAAATCACATTGTAAGAAATATCAAAAAGAATATGGTCAAAAAAGTCCTGGATACGTTGACATCAATGGATGATGAAAAATATCAGAAATTTTACGATAACTTTGGTATTACGTTGAAAGAAGGCATTCACATTGATTGGGAAAATAAAGACAAGATTGCAGATCTGATCCGATACAAGACCACTAAATCTGAAGATAAAATGATTTCATTAAAAGATTATGTGGATCATATGCCATCAGATCAGAAAGAAATTTACTATCTGACCGGTGAAAAAATTTCCACATTGTTGAACAGTCCAGCAATTGAAAGACTCAAAGAAAAGAATTATGAAGTTTTATTAATGGTTGACTATGTTGATGAATGGGTTGTGCAATCGTTAACCGAGTATAAAGGCAAAAAACTGAGAAGTGCTGAAAAAGGTGATTTGGATATTGACAAAGTTGATGATGAAAAGAAAAAAGAATATTCAGACCTGTTTGAGCACATTAAAAAGACCCTTGAAAACCAGGTTAAGGATGTAAAACCCTCTGTGCGATTAAAAGACTCTGTTTCCTGTCTTGCTGGCGATGAATACGATATGAGTTCATATATGGAAAAAATTATGAAATCAGCCGGGCATGACTTGCCACATAGCAAACGCATTTTGGAAATCAATATGGATCATCCGGTTACTGAGAAACTCAATGAAATGTTCAAAGCCAACAAAGAAAATGAAAAGATAAAAGAATACGTTCAAATTATCTTTGACATGGCAATTATTGGTGAAGGCGGCAAAGTTGAGAATCCAGGACAGTTTATTTCTAAAGTTGGTAGTATGATGGTATCAACCATGTAATTCGCATTTATATTGGAGGCGAAGTTCATTCGCCTCCAATTATAGACTTTAAGATAAAGATTTTGGACTGCGTTGGCGCTTCGTCGATGTACTATAGTACTATCTCCTTGCGCCGCCTTGCCAAAGTCTTTATCTTAAAGTCTATAGTATTTCATTGTATTTTCATTCTTGACAAAACACGAAAAATGGCCCTTCAGTTGTATCCAATTGGGCAAACACAATACTCAGAAACAAGGCGCTCTCTGGCACATTTTTCAGATTATCCCATTGACCATTCAAAATCCTGTCACACAAAGTCTATAAGGAGCCTGTTTTCATGCATAACAAAATACTTCCAATTGATGAATGTTTAGAATATGAAGAATTTACAGACCGGGTAGAGCTGCTTCGTGAACTGGAGGCCTGGATCAAAAATATTCGATATAGACGCTCAAGCAGTACATCAATCATTTCACCGCGTCGGTTAGGTAAGACAGTTATTTTGGAACGATTGGTTAATATCGTATTTTTTAAACCGCAATATCATGTGGC
>Ga0272440_1000956_pt1 | contig 24097 bp, 3 predicted proteins | sample SSMMMBAug17_FD_192440 | JGI IMG/M metagenome (GOLD analysis project Ga0272440, IMG submission 192440) | Marine sediment archaeal communities from Little Sippewissett salt marsh, Falmouth, MA, United States - SSM-MMB-Aug17 | ecosystem: Environmental > Aquatic > Marine > Wetlands > Sediment ...
CCCATTTAATACCCAAATTTATCAAACAAAAACAATACTTCCTCAATTCCCAGCCGCATGTCTTGATGAATATCCTCCACACAGACTGATACCGAATCCAACCCATTGATTTGTTCAAGGCTTGAAATAATCGTTTGCAATGAAACAGGATAACGTGGCAAAACCCCTTCTTTGAATTGAACATCACTGATCATGCCATTTAAGTCATTCACCGAGAAATCCTGAACCCATTTATTTTCATTTGTCACCGGCCAATATGCCAATAAGTTATTTGTCTGGACCGGAAAACATTCATTCATGGAACGTTGAATTTGAGCCTGAGAACGCGCCTCAGACCAGATATATATTTCATCCATCAATCCCTGAAAGGCATGTTGTAAGTCTGAGGCATTACCTAAAATAAATGGATACTGAGAATGTGTTGCACGTTCTTGTGAATATGTTCCATTTTCTAACAAGGTCATGACTTCTCCATTGATATAAATCCAGATATGGCCATCATTATTATCAACAACGCCAATATGCTGCCACTGATCAAAGATAATCGAATAATCGGGTGTGCTTCCTGCATACCAGCTGCCATCGGACTGATTTCGCCAAAATACCAGTGACTTATCATCAAAATATCTGCTGTGTTGGTGATTGATAAAAATGGAAAAACCATATTTATCAACAATATAGTCTAATTGTTCTTCTTTTTCTAAGGATGTATCTTTTGGTTTGATCCAGGCAGTCATAGTAATTGGGCCATCCAGCGCCCATTTATGTGACGAACCTGCATTCACAAAATCGTTGCGGTTGTCATAGGACAAAGAAAAGTCAGCAACAATTCTCATATCTGCCTGTGAGCTCGTGTGTAAGCCATCTTGGGTTGTAATGGTATATGTATATTGATCTGTTCCCAAAAACCCACTATCAGGAGTGTATGCAATGGTAAAATCGGATAAAATAGTCATCTGCCCCCTTGGGCGGGACAGGTTTGAAGATATTTCTAATGACCTGGGCAAACCAGTCAGGCCATCATTTTCCAGAGGATTAAATGTTATGGGTGTGTCCATTTTGGTATAAACAACATCATCATCTGACCATATTTCTGGAATATTCCATTGCATCAACCCTGGAACCCATTTGGGAGACTGAATGCGACAATGAACTTGATTGGGTGACATATCATGTAAATAGTTTTCAAGTGGGCGCATGGGCCAATATGTTACAAGGCCATCTGGAATTGTGGAAAACGTTTGACTCATATTTGACAGGATTTCATCATCAGAGCGAATAGTATTCCAGATCCGAATTTCATCCATCATGCCCTGGAAGGCACGTTCCTGATTATTGGACTCACCAATATAAAAAGGATTGTTTTGGGAAGTGGCGATCGTATCATTTGGGTATCCAAATGGATAGGTCAGTGGTTGTGGTTTACCATTAATATAGATTTTCATTGTGCGACTGTGACTGTCATAATTGGCAGCAATATGCTGCCAGTTATTGAGTAGAATGGAATTTTGAGGAGTATTACCCATCACCATAACGCCTGTTGGATGTTCGATAGCAAACATCAGGCTATGATCAGCATAGTCATCCCGGCCCCCTTCATTGAGAAACAAAATATATCGCTCGCGATCAATCAATCGGCCAAATCCTTGAATGTCTAATTCTCCAAAATGTGTGGGATGAATCCACAACTCAATGGTAATGCGATTCTGTATATCCAAAGGCGCAGGGGTGCCGCAATAAACCTGATCGTTTATACCATTAAAGGATAAGGCCAGATCACTGGCCACGATGATTTCAACCTGGGCGCTATCTGTTTGTTTTTTTTCATTGATTACCTCATATTGCACGTAATCTACGCCATTATACTCAGAATCGGGTTGATAGACGATCCCGCAATCGGCGATATATGCATTTCCATGGGATGGACTGTCCAGGTTGACTATTTCGAGATTTTGACCATTGGGGTCAGAATCATTTTCAAGGACATCCATACACACCTGCATCCCGGGATATGTATGAAACTGGTCAGAGCGAGCTTCAGGTGGTGAATTGATGTCAATGGCATCATGAATAATTTGTAAATGCCAGTTCACTAGCAATCCGGTATGATTTGATATGTTATCAATAATCATTAACTGCCATATTCCAGCGGCAATGGTGTTTTCAAGTGTTTTTAGGGAGGATGCCGGGAGATATGTTCCTGTGAAAGGTGCGGCTGCATCGGATAATTTCACATCAGATGTAGATCTCAAGTTCATTTTCATGTGGGTTTGCGTTGTGTTAAGATTGGCAAACAATAAAAATTGATCCTTATTGGGAGATATCAAATAGGCAGACAGCCCGGGTATATGCTCATGGGTCAGATCTATCTGAATGTCAATGTCAGCTATTCGGCCCCCTGAAAGCATGTTAAGTTCAGATATCACACCACGTGGATCAGCATCTGGAATGACTTGTGATGTATTGTTTGTTTGATTCACCAGATCCATAATATTGATTAGAATGGTCCCTTTGTCTGTATTCTGTTGATCAGTTATTGTGTAGATTAACCTTTCCTGGCCAATGAAGTCTGCATTGGGAATGTATGTGAATATATTATTTGAAAATTCAACAAGCTTGCCATGAATCGGTTCTGATATATCGATAATCTGAATGTCATCATTGTCTGCATCAATATCATTTATCAGTGGCATAATCTGTACGCTTTTGTTTTTTATGGATTGTACCTGGTCTTCAACCGCAATGGGGGGTTGGTTCACTTTTTGATAGGCATTTTCTCCATAAACAGTGAGTTGCCATTCTTTGAGGTTGCCAGTGCATCCTGAAACCATGTCTTTTACTTTTAGCGTCCAGAGTCCATCAGAGAATTCACCCCAATGCCTGACAGATGTGAACATCCACTTATCATAACGCATTATTGAAGATTGTGGTTGGGACAGAATACTTTCTGTGCCTGAAGGTGATATGAGTGTAATTTCCAGTTGTTCGGCACAGTCATGAATACTTGTAAAGACAATTGCAACATGTTCTAGAATAATATTTGCCTGAATTTTTGTTTGGGAAATGTTTGCATTACCTGTGTTATCAGGGATGGGCTGGTTAACGACAACAGTTTCAGAAGCAAAGGTTTCTTCCTGTGAAACAGATTGCCAGTAGCGCGCCATTTTCACAGCATTTTCCGCATGAACACGACCAAAACCATATTTATGGTTGATATGCAATCCAGCAGCATTGGTTTGCCAGTCATCGTCATCAGGATCGTTTTGTTCAGCACTTTTAACAAGAATGTGTTGCACATCCCGCCAGGAAAGATTGGGAGCTGTTTCAAGCATCAGGGCGATAATACCTGAAACCAGCGGAGCAGCCGATGATGTTCCACCAAAAGAGCCTGTGCAGTCACCACTCGTATCAGAACCGAACTGACTCATCAGATCGGTTGTATAAATGCCAACGATTCGGCCATCACTGGGCGCACAAACATGGATACAGGCACCTGGCTCACTATAATAACTTTGTGTTCCATATTGATCGACCGCGCTGACAGCAATGGCATACCGAATGTTGGCATAGCCATCCAGGTTTACGTTGTCTGCGTATTGAAGTCCATTGCCGGCAGCAAATACATAAATATTCCCCAGACCATTGCGGCCATGATTAATATTGTCTGAGATAGCTGCTAAAGTGAGTGGTCCAGGGGCTTCTGGCCCTTCGCCATCAGCCGGTCCCCAGCTATTGCTGTAAATATGAATGTGATCTCTCTTGTACGACAAACAATTGGCTTCATCAGCATCACTGACCTCAGATGCCAGCAAACGAAGCCCGGCAATAGATGCACGAAAAGCAGCCCCCACACCACAGCTATCATTATCTCTGGCAGCCGCAACGCCGGCTACAGAAGTACCATGACTGTCACCAAAAATAAAACCCATAAATGGAGAGGGATCAGTATCGTTATCATTGAAATCATAACTCCATTCAGAAACATAGTTTGGTGAAAGGTCTGGATGAACATGTTGAACGCCATCATCAACAATACCAATAACTATCCCATTACCATTAATACCATCATCCCATGGTGGAAGGATGTGAACATCAGCACCAGGCGTGCCGCCATGCTGGCCGGTATTGGATAAATGCCATTGATAGGGAAAGAGTGGGTCTGCAAAACGCTGTGTCGGATTACGAAGAAAGCGCCATCGTCGCACTTGTTGTTGTATCCATATGATATTACTATTTTGTTTGATACGCTTTCGGGTGTTTTGTGCATGCAATGCGGACTCTGGTATTTCGTACAAATAGGTATCTGACAAATTGGCAATAGTCCCCTTGTTGATTGCACCAAGAGATTGCGCTGTTTTCTCAGGATCTGAACCAGGCGAGAGTTTTACAGCCCATTGATCAGTTGGAATGCGGGTATGAACTGACCGGGTAGTTGCGTTGAGGGTGAGAGCGAATACTGGAAAAAAAAATAGGACAAAAAAAAATTGATACTTGAATGTGATCATGGGACCGCCTTTTTCTAAAATACCTCGATTTTGCAGAATGAATGCATACTGCTGACATTAGTTTAGGAATGCTCTGAAAATAACTTCCCCATTATTGATATTGTTCGTTTTGAGGTAATTGTACTGTAGAGACGTAGCATGCTACGTCTCTACACGACCTTATTTTTTTGGACGATCAAGCAAAATGAGTATTTTATTTTCCGAGCATTCCTTAGTTATAATGCATTGATAAAATTTGTAATTTTTTGAAGATCTCGTATCATTTCCTGCTGAAACTCAATACCAACGCCTTCTTCTTCAATTCTGACAACCTGCCCCACTGCTTTAATGATATACTGTTTGCCTGGAAATGAAAATGACATAATAATTTCATCACCAATGGTGACCTTTTTATCAGTTTTAACAAACATGCCACCTTCACTGATATCCCTCATGTAATTGCTATCGCATACTTTTGGTGTGGCATAATTGACCTCCAGAAAACATTTTTTTCGCGGATATTTGCGTCTGTCTGTTTGTTTATCTTTTTGGAGGTATTCAAGTAATGCCAGTTGATTATCAAATGACATTTGCTTGATAATGTGAATAAGCTTTTCCTGGGTTTGTATTTCAAAATTATCGGAATTTGTATCCATATTATTATTTCCTCTTTTTTGGGTTCTTTTATATTATTTTGTCTCTTCGCTTTCATTAAATGAAACAACAATTGTGGTTCTATCTGAACCTCTCGAACTCCAAAATTCAGATATTTCAATAATATAAGTAATTTTAATTTAATAATAGAATCAGTATATCATTTGTCCTGATTCAATACAACTAAATTAAGATTAATAGTTAAAGAGTACTTTTATTTTTCTTCTTATAATTCCAACAGAAGAAAGGGGTCGCATCTTAATTATTAACTATTTTATTACAGGGTCTCATTGTCCAACTAATCCATACCAAATCATCCCGCTTGCTAACGCACGCGGCTCTGATTTGGTAACGCGCGGCTCTGATTTATTAGCTTGCCTGGTATCAGAGCCGCGCGCGTTAGCAAGCGGGATTGTGAATAAGCCACAAGTCAAGCATGCTTGCCGGAAAGACACAATTCTATAATTAATAATCAAAAACCGGAGATATTAATAGTTAATAATTAAGATGCGACCCCATAGGGGGATGCGACCCCATGATCCCCTAAAGGATGCCAAAATAATAAAGCAGAAATCAGGAAAGAAAAAGCCCATTCTCTCCCTTCCCTGAATTCCGCGGAGGTTATGAAGATCGGGCATCTTTATTTATGCGCAAAATCAGCCCGATTAGGAAACATATAAAAACAAAACCAACGATCTCATGCCATCGCAAGGTATTCATATCCATATTGCCCATAAAACAGCCAGAGCTATCAGCATCAACCGGCGGTGCCTGCGTGTTATTCTCAATCACCACCACATTCAGGCCAACGATTGTTAAATGGTTCATTTCAACATACACCAGGCCATCATCTGCTATTGTGGCTGGCACTTTTTCTGATCGAAATTTTTTTACACCATCCCCTTTTTCGTTGATTCGAATGTCAAGCACAATATCCTGTAAATCTGTCTTCCCTTTTAATGCTTCTGAATTAGTATTTAAATATATTGGAAGCACAATTGTAGGCGCATTGCTTCTTCGACTGTAATCACTCATTAAAACAGGATTGAAATGAACCGGTTGCCCTGAATAATTGCCTTCAGCCATGTAAAAAGATAGTGAGATGCCATTGCCTGCCTTTTCCGAACCAAATGTGTAATATTTTATGTTTACCTGCAATTTTTGGTCAGGTGCAATGCCATGTAACCCATGGTATGGATCTGGATTGTATCGGTCAGTTTTTGGATTATAATTCAACTGACCATCATCAATATAAAGATATTCCAGTGGAATTGGTGGGATATGTATGGTCATATGACGTTCTGCCCCCTGGTTGTCCATCAGGGTTGCATGACAATCAGTGCCAACAAGGGGGTAAAACTCACCGGTTCCCTGGGAAATGTACATGGGGTGCTGGCCAAATTCATCGGTAATGATATCTGTGTCATCCACTGAACTGCCCCTTTTTCGATATTGATTTTCTTGCCACTCAAGGCTTATGCTTTCCAGCTTTTGTGCATGACCATAAGGCCCACCATAGAATATAAATGTGACTTCATTGTCTTCTGGCCAATAAACTGAAGATGTCCATTCATACGTGTATGGCGCGTTGGATGACCCATTGCCTGAGATATTTTCACTGTCCACTGGAATTTCGCCTGATGGTGTTAATATGTGCATGTAGAATTGATCATCCTTATCCAGGTTCTTTTTTACTGCCCAGATTTTGATCCCATTTGGGGTTGTCATATATGAAATATCTACTCCGGCAGGATGTGGATCAAATGCCTGATGGGGTTCCAATGACACTGGCAGCGTCAGATTTTCATTGAGTGAAAAATACTTCTGATTTTGTTGATGCTCGTATTCATATGGTTTGTAGTTGGGGGCAATGATGAGGAGTCGGTAGTCCCCTTTGGGTAGTGTTACATCAATCGTATCTTTTTGGGTACTGCCTTTGAATATCAATTGCCCGGTATCCGCATCAATTAACATATACGTGCATGAGGTTACATTCGGTTGATAAGGCGCCTTGAGGAGAACTTGCAGTTCTGCAAATTCATTGATTGTTGTATCTGATGAAAGTGTTATATTGACAAGAGCTGTATTTGAGTCTGCACTGCCATCATTGACTTTATAAGAAAAAGTATCCATTCCAGATGCTTTTTCATGGGGAAAATACAAAAATGTACCCATGACTGGATTGACAAAGGTCAGTAAGCCTTTTGCTGGCTGCTGGACAACTGAGTAGATCAGTATATCATTGTCGGCATCAGTGGCAGTTAAGCGACCTTTCACTGAATTACCATCAAGTGAAAATGATAAAGAGTCCACAATAGGGGTATCATTAACATTTCTAACCTTAATAATAATTTCTGCGGGGTCAGAAGTAAATTGCGTATCGCTGGCAATAAATGTCAGCCGATCTGTGCCAAAGAAATTGGGATGGGGCACGTAGGTAAATAATGGCGACTGTCCCTGTAAACTCCCACTGGATGGTTGTTCCTGGATTGTAAAAATTAATGAAGCAGAGTCTTTGTCAAAGGCCTGCGGTTCAATTGTCACTCGCTGTTCTTCCAGTGTTTGCACTGTATCATCAAATGCAATGGGGGCATCATTGGCTGGCTCAACTTGAATATCAATGGTTTGGGAGCTTGAGAAACCAGAAAAACCATCAGAAACAGCCACTGTTAGTTGATCATCACCGCTGTAATCTTGTGATGGCATATAGTGTATGATATTGTCTAAAATACTTGCCTGACCATGTTTTGGCAGATGGGTCAACTTAAATCTAAGCGCTGAAGGCGAGGCATCTGGATCAATGGCATTGACTGTTAATGTCAATGGCTGGTCCTCATAGGTAAAGGCTGGTGATGGTTCTACACCAGTCAAAGTTGGGGGATCGTTCACAGGCATTATATATATGCGCATGTTTCTGTCATGTGTTTGTTCGACCACAGTATATTGAACAGTAAATGTATCCATTCCAGAATAATTTGGATCAGGCGCATAGGTTCGGGATTGCCCACTGCCTTTTAGACTGCCATGCTCGGGTTGGATCGTAATCTGGTAATTTGTCACGTTTTCTGCCTGAAAATCTGATTTAAACAATAAGTCAATGTCCACCTTATTGTCTTCTTGTGTAAAGAAATCAGCGTCATGATCACTCACACGAATATATACTTTTCCAATGTTTGAATATGCTGTATTTGTGCCGCTTTGATCATTTGCACGAAAAGTAAAGTAATCATTTCCCTGAAATCCATCCTTAGGAGAATATTTCCAAACAATGCCTTCATTGGTCAGTGTGCCATTTTTTGGGGGATTTTCTATTTCATAGGCCAAGACATCATGATCAATATCATATCCAGATAAGATTATCAGAAGTGGTTCTTGAATATCTGTAGACAGATCCTGATTAAATACTTCTGGCGAGTCATTGCCTGGCAATACATTGATTGTCAATGGCGCATTGGTTGATGAAGCCTTTCCATCATAGACATAATATTGAAATAAGTATTCACCATATTGATCCGGGGGTGGATAATATTTAAATTCGCCGGTTAATGGATTTTTCATTTCCAAAATGCCTTTGCTGACAGCATCGGGTTCATCAACAATCATAAATTGGAGTGGATCATTGTCAATATCAGATCCTTCCAGTTGTCCTGAAATTTCTGTATCCTCAATTGTTTCAAAAAATAGAGGATTTGCTGATGGCGTATCGTTTTGGGATGCGATAACAATCGTCACTGTGGCAGTTAGAGAGTGCATGCTACTGTCCCTGGCAATAAACTGAAATGCATCAGTGCCATGATAATTGGGAAATGGGCTGTAACTGTACAGACCTTTTTGTGCGTCATTTAATGCGAGGAGACCATTTTCTGGGGCAATCACAATCTGGAAAGATAAGGGGTCACCATCAATATCAGAACCAGTTAGATTTCCTTGCTTTTCAAAATCTTCATCCAGGGAAAGTGTGCTATCATCGGCATGAGGTCTGTCATTGACTGGTGTGATATCAATGGTAATGGTTGCAGTTTTTGAATCCAGCAATCCATCACTGGCAATGAATGTTAAGATATCTGTGCCATACTTGTTTGGATTTGGCATGTATCGACACTGACCTGTGTGTGAATCAAGGATTTCAATTTGACCCAAGGTGGGCTGACTGTCTACTCTAAAGGTCAGCTTGTCATTATTGGTATCAGTTGCAGTCAGGGTGAAATTGGCCGGGGTATCTTCATAGACTGCCCATTTGCCATCAACCACTTCAGGCGGATGATTTCCCATAATCACAGTAACATGAACAGTTGCTGGTGATGATTGCGTATAGCCATCGCTGACAGTAAAAGAAAACATGTCTTCACCAACAAAATTCATCTCCGGAGTATATACACATTGGCCGGTAGTTGGGGTAATACTGACCATCCCATTTTCTGCCTGATTAAATACGTCATAAACAAGTGTTTGAATCTCAATATCCGAGCCGTCCAGTTGGGTCACAATGTCTATGTTTTCAATGCCAGTAATTGATTGACTATAGGCAACAGGTGGATCATTTACTTCCAGAACATGAATTGACAGTTGCCTGGCAGTCGTGGTGGCAATACTATCGCTTATTAGAAAAGTAAAGTGATCCCATCCAGAAAAGTTCGATAATGGCGTATAGGCAAGGTGCATCATGTTTGTTGACTGTCCTGTCAATTGACCATTTTCTGTTGAATCAACAATTTGAAGCAGTAAATTGTCTTGATCCACATCTGTGGCTGTAATGGTGATATTGACAGAATGATCTTCCAAAACTTCTACTGTGTGGAGTGGTGCAATGATGGGCACGTCATTTTTAGAGATGACTTCAATATCTATTTTTTGGGAAACATCCAGTTTACCATCACTTGCCTGAATGATAAATTGATCTGGGCCATGATAGTTTTCTGATGGATAATAAGTCAGTATGGGCCTGGAATCAACAATCGTGCCATGTTCTGGTAATGTAAAGGATAGTTTGACCGGGTCATTGTCTGGATCCATTGTCACAATGGTAATGGATTGCCATTCATCTTCATTCACCACAACTGTATTGATAGGTTTAAATACCGGTGGATCGTTGACTGGCTCAATTCGGATAACAATTTCTCGAATGACCGGATCGTCAGGATTTTGATAGCGCAGTGAATCATAGCCCACATAATCCTTTGATGGTGTATAGAGCAATTGGTCTGCAATCCATTGAAAACTACCATTTGAAGGTGCTTCTGTAATCGTGGCCCCCGGCATAACAGTCAATGTTACCGCCTGTTCTTCCAATGTCACAGCACTGATCGTGCCAATAACAATGGAAACAATGGCAGTATTGGATGTATCAGTGCCATCACTGACCTGAAATTCAAATGAATCTGTGCCAATAAAGTCAGTTTTCGGTTGATATTCAACAATTCCCAGGGCAATGGTTGTTATTTCTCCTGAGGTGGGCGGTGACGTAATTTCATAAGTCAGGGGATCGTTATCAATATCACTGGCCTGTAATGTCAATTGCAGTGGCTGGCCTCGACCGGTTTCCAATGTACTGGAGTAGGAAATGGGTGGATCATTGACTGCCTGAATGTCAATGATTATTTCTGCGGTGTTGGACAATAATCGGCCATCACTCACTTGAAAAACAATGCGATCGTCTCCAAAGACATCTGGCTTTGGCTGGTAATTGATTGCACCAGTTGTTTTATCAACCATAACTGCCTGGCCATGCAATGGATTTTCAACAATGGTGTAGGTTAAAGGGTCATTGTCGATATCAACTGCTGTGAGCTGTTTTTGAAGCAATGCGTCTTCAGAGACTGTCCATTGACCATTCATTGCCTCAGGTGCATCGTTTTGTGCCTGAATTTTAAATGTCACTATACCCAGATTGGATGCTTTGCCATAATCCAATGCCTGAAATGTGAGTTGATCAGTACCATTGACATTTTCAGCAGGCGTATAGCAAAATTCTCCTTGTGATGCATGGGTGACTATTGCATTGCCCATTGATGGCATGGATACGATTTCAAAGGTCACAAGATCACCATCCCCATCTTTACCATTAAATCTGCCACAAAAAGAACTGTCTTCCACCAGATGAAAACTGGCATCAGTGACTGTGGGCGGATAGTTGAACAATTGAAAATCAACTGCAATGCGATGGGGAGCATCCAATGACGCAATGGTAAAATGTGTTTTCGTGTATGGCATTACAGAATTATCCACTGTCAAGGTTGCAACCTCAAATCCAGGATCAGCACTCAACATAAATGTTGCCTTACTGCCCATGTCATAAGTAATAATACCTGAAGGTGAAATTTTTCCATTGGCACCGGATGTTGCTGTTATTTCCACTGGTATGGGGGTAAAGGTTGCGATTAACTGATGATCTTCATTAATCTTTTCAAAGGTATAAAAAAGATCATTGAGTGATACATAAGCATCGTCAATCTGAAGTTTATTCAGCTGATGTCCATAATCTGGTAGCAATTCAAAAGATTGATTCTGATTTTTTTCTACCAGAACAATACCCGATGGTTCAGCATGTCCATTTCCAGATACAATGGCTGCAATCTGATGAACGCGCTTAAATGTTACTGAAAAATCATGGTTTGCCACAATATTTGATAAGGTGTAGTAATATCCAGCAGTCAATGTCACTGGCTGATTATCCAATAAAACCTTATCCACTGCGTAGCCAGAAGCTGCCTCTACAATCAAAATAAACTGATCGCCCCAATTTAACGCAATATCACCCGATGGTTCCACTGAACCATTTGGGCCGGATACTGTTTTCACAATAAATTGCCTGGATTGAAAACTTGCGGCAATACTGTGGTTTGCAGCAATATCAGTAAATGTATAACTCGTTGCATTTTGAACGCTAACACCATCCACAAGGAGTTGTTCTATTTCATAGCCTTTATCTGGAATAATATTAAACATCATTTGACTGTTTTTTTGGACCTGCAATAAACCTTCTGAATCAATATGGCCATGCTGACCACTAATGGATTCAATAGTATAGAATACTTTTTTGAATGAAACAGTAATATCGTAAGGTTGCAAAACATTATACACTGTTAATTTGTTCTGAAATATTTCCTCTAAAGAACCATTGACCAGAACCTGATCAATATCAAATCCTTTATCAGGAATGATTTCAAATTGTTGAAATTTTCCCTGTCCAACAGCAATCTGCCCCTGGGGGATAATCTGTCCATTTTCACCAGCCTGTGATGTGACTGTGTAAGACCTTGTAAATGATACAAATAATTGATGACCGCTATCAATATTGTCAATAACAAATGGATTGCCTGTCCAGGGAATGGGGGTCATGTCAAAAAGGAGTTGATCTACAGAGTAGTCATTATCCGGTGTTATCATAAATGCCTGGGCGCTGCCTTTTTCAACAAATATTTCACCATCCGGGGAAATCTGGCCATGTTCGCCGGCACTGCTGACAATTTTATATAAGGCTTTTTCAAATGAAACAGTCAATCGGTGATCTGCCTGTATGTTTTCAAAATGATATACAGGCTCTTTGGATGATATGGCTTTGCCATCAAGGGTGACCCGTCCAATACGATAATTGGAGGCAGGTGTCATATGAATAGAAAGGCTGTCTCCCTTTTCTTTAATCAGGCTGCCGGTGGGTGAAATACTGCCATGATCGCCGGCTATTAATTGGATAGTATATTTGGGCAATGCCTGGGTGTAACTGGTTTTTGTCATTGTTTGAGATAGATTTCCGGCCCTGTCTCGAAATCTCACATAAATGCTTTTTTCACCATTGCCAGGAGGCAACTGCCATTCTCTTTGTTGGGATAGTTTTTCCCATGTGCCACCGCTTTGATAGGAGTTGTTGCTGATAAACATTTCAGTGGCGCCGCCGGCACCGAGTTGAAGTTGAATGTTTCGCCGAACACTGATATCCGGTGCAATGACACTCACATTGGTTGGCGGCACTGTATCAATCCTGAATGCAATGGATGATTTCTGGCCAATTCGGCCTTCCTTGTCAACAGCTGCAACATGAAAGTAATAGCTGATATCATCGCCTTCCAGATCCCGACTGGTAATTTTTCGGGTACGAATGGGGGCTTTTTTGGCAGTATTGAGTTTTGTGATTGTTAAAGCAGGATCATCAGTAAATATGCCATAGTACCCGACAAGGTTTTCCGCACCATTTTTTGGGGGATCCCATCCCACAGTCACATTGGGATCATTGGAGACAGTTTCTGGTCCGGATGTTGTCACTGCACGTTTATGATCACCAATAATTTGAAACGCATGGGAGGATGAATTTAAATTCTGAACAGGCCCCGGGCCTTCTGATAATTTAGAGGCATCATTATCTGTTCGTTTACGATCTATATTTTGAAATGTAAAGTAAATAGTTGCAGGCAAACTATATGCCACTGCATCTTCTCTAGAATTGACGCCCATGTCATTTTCTCCAGCCCATTGCACAATGTCGTCACTGTTATCGTCGAATTGGATCTCAAAGCGAAATTGATATTTTTTATTGGCATGGAGCCCATGCACATAAAAACTTGACAGTAATGATGCTTCTACTGATTTGACAAAAAAACCATCATTCTCAAAAACATCAACAAAAACATGATTAACAGATTCAAACCTGGGTACTGTTCCTGATGCAATATTGGTTTCACCGCCTGCAACAACAAAATCAACAAGATCACCAGTAGACTTATTTCCTCTGGACTGGGGCGGGTAGTTTTCAGGATAAATAAACACGACATAGTCGTCCAATAACAGGCCTTGATGGTCATTGATTTTCAGTTGTCCCACCTGGAATTGTCCATTGGCATCAGTGGTGGCAATACCACCAAAGTTGGAGAGACCGGCATTGGACACCGAAAATATTTCAACCGGGACATCGGGCATCCCCTGTCCGGTACTGGCAAGTTTGACAACACCGGAAATCTGTCCGCCAGTTTCCAGGGTAAAGTTCATATGGACCCCGGGGGTCAACCCGGACTTCTTTGATTCCAGATGGTCCTTTGAATTAACAATAAGCATATAGTCGCTGCCTTTGGGCACATGATGGATCTCGTACATGCCATTTTCATTGGATTGTGTTTCATCCCAGAAACCGGTTGATGCGCTGAACACGACCACACTGGCATTTGAAACAGGGGAGCGGGTTTTATTATCTGTTAACAGACCAGAAAAGATCAGTTCTGGTTCCATGTAAATATCCATACGTTTATCTGTTGAAATAGAGATACTGTTTATTCGTTTGAATGCAGCTTCTGAGCTGGCAGGTGGCACTACAGTAAGAACGTAATCAGTGGCAGCCGGCAATTGAGAAATTTCATAAGAACCGTCGGCTGCAGTAATTGCCCAGCCATAGGCATGATCCTGGCTTGCAGATTGAAGTTCTACTCTGGCCAGTTGGAGTGGTTTTTCATTGCAATTGAAAACTGTGCCAGGAACACGAAAGCCTGTTGTTGCAGTAAGTTGAAAGTCAAGCTCATCAGAGGGTGCAGAAATATGATTTTTTTCAACAGTTAAATATCCACGTTCTGGTAACGCCTGAACAAGATAATCATTGGCTGATGCCAGGCCGAATATTTTGTAGTATCCATTGTTATCAGTAAATGTGCCATTACCAGACAATGTTGACACAGACCAGGCATCCACCCAGATACCTGACAATGGCTTGCCTTGCAAATCTGTCACATGACCTTGAATACTGACACCTTCAATAATCATAATATGAATTCCAGAAATACTTCCAGAAGAATTATCCAATTGTTGTGCTTGGGATCTTTCTCGTGTCGTATTGCCTTCATTGTAGTAAAATCGACCCAGCCGATCATGAATCACTTCAATTCGATAATCAGAACCCTGGGCGAGTCCAGAAATAGTAAAGCGGCCATCAACCAGGGTTTGGGTTTCTCCGCCTGATGCCAGTTCATCTGACCAGGCAATGACTGTGAGTTGATTGATACCTAGATTTTGGCTGTCAGTGACTTTCCCGGATATTTGTGACCCGCGTTGAAGGATAAAATCAAGATCAGTAATTTTATTATTGGTTATAGTGTTGAGAGGTTCGCCTAAAACGCGATCAATGAATGGATTTGATTGAATACCAATGACATAATCCTCTGCCGGTGCGTTGCCTGCAAGGGTGTAAGGCAAAACAGAATTGTCTTCAGTATATGTCAGATGTTGTTCAATCAAGGTATCAGTTGATTTGGACCACGCCTGGATCAGTACTGATTCTCCGGATATGGCATCCTGAGGAAAGGTGATATGACCCAAAATTGAAAACAGACCTTTGTTTTCAAATCGAAACACGACATTGGCATCATGTATGGAGACATCCACCTGATCAGCAGCCAGTATATCAGTGCGTCCATCATAGATTTGTCTGGGGTAGTTTTGTGAATATGTTTCCAGAATATAGTCTGATGCCGGTTTTAAGCCCTTGATTGTAAAATGTGTGGCAAATCCAGAGCCTGTCACTTCAACAAAACCATTGCAACTGGTTTCACTGGACCAGGCATTGATCCGAACAGTTTCACCCTGGTTCAATCCAATCAATGTGCCAGAAATGCTTCGATCAGGGGTATCCAGCTGGATATTGTAGTCCATAATTGAGTGTTCCAGATTGATTCCGGTGATTTTAATATCTGCAAATTCATCCATACTGGCTTTGACAGTATAGATACCGGGTATCAGTCCTGAAACTATCATGTTGGCATCAGTGCGATCATTGCTAACAGTGGTGCCCCATCCACCGGTATCATCTGAAAATAATTCTACAGTCACATTGGCAACTGGTTGATTGTCATAGGTGACCATGCCGGCAAATGTCACTCCTTTATCCATAACAATATTGCGATAAATGGGTTCATCAGCAGTAGTTGGAGAAACAGAGCCTGCATCTTTCCATTGATAAACAGTGTCGTTCATAAGATTGTCATCTAAAATTTCCTTATAAAACGCAGGCTGGTAGTCTGGGTGAATAACTGAAATCCGGTAGTCATCAGCATGGGCAAACAGGCCGGTTTGCTCAAAAAATCCCTGTTCATTGGTAATAACATCACCGCCACTCTTTGTGCTTTCTGACCATACATTCACCCATATACCCGAGGCGGGTTGTTCTGTACCCAAATCATCCCTGATATACACATATCCATTGATCAACGAACCTTTGTCCAGTATTATATCAATGCCGATACCTGTTTCCTGGTTCATCAAATAGACTGTTTGAGCGTTTTCTATTTGATGAACATTGGGAAAGTAAATAACAGGATATTCATCAGATATGGCAGAAACAATATAATCTGATGCGATTGGAAGATTGGCAATTGTATAAGCACCTGTATTGTCACTGAGTGTACTGCCATTTTTTTTGTCAGGATCAGATTTCGACCAGGCCCTGATTCTAATATTTGCAGCAGGAGAGTTATCAGGATTATAAACTGTTCCTGTAATATAAAATCCTTCTTGAACCTGAATATCAATATCAGTGCGACCTGTTGCAACAGGCGTTGCGGAAAGATAATGTTGGGCTTGAGGATAGGCAACATATGGATATTTTACTGATTGTATTTCAACAATATAGCCTTGGGCGTCAGCATTTTCAGGTGTCACCTTATTAAGATTCGTAATTGTATAATGACCCGAATTATTTGTTAGAGCGCCATTACCGCTTTGATCCTCTTTACTGAAAGCATTGACACGAATGCCTTGAACCGGAGATCCATCTGGAAAAGAAACTCTACCGCTGATTATTTCACCCGGGTCTATAATAATATCGATATTGTTCAGTGGAGGATATTGCGACCGAAATACTCGTGCCCGATCCCATGATAAGACACTGTATGTAGGCGTTTCCTCCCCGGGTTTGACAAAGTCTGGAATACTGTAAAAATATTCGGCACCATAGGGTTGATACCAGACCGACACCTTGTAGTCTTCAGATGGATCCAGTCCGGTTAAGGTATAAAACCCATTTTCATCAGTGAGTACATTTTTGACAAATGTGGCACTGTCTTCAAAAACATCCACAACAATGGATGAAATCCCTTTATCGCCTTCCCGCACCTGACCGCGAATGCCTTCCTCAAATGTGCGCTGCATTTTAAATTGAATATCATCAAGGTCACTGTTAAGTGTTGAAATGGGATCGGCATTCAGGCGATCTTTCTTATCATTATAGAATCTGCCATAGTAATCGGAATTTCCCAATGGCGGCCAGGCAGCCATCACAAGACCATCTGTGGCAGGCAGGTTTTCAAACTTGTATTCACCATTGACATTGGTTGTGGTTGTTTGAAGCAAGGTATCGCCTTGCCAGACTTCCACAAGAAAATTTTGCAAGCCGCGAATGGTGTTTTCACGATCAACAACTGTGCCCTGGATGACACGGGTATGAATGCGATCAAAGCTGACAGTAATAATATGATCATTCATCACAGACAAAGACAGGCTATTGACTGGCCCTTGTGAAATATTATCAATTTCCACATCATCTATTGCATGGCCGGGATCGGGCAGAAAGGTAAATAATTGATATTGCCCATGAATGACTGTAATAGTACCTGAAGGATCTATTCTGCCGCCATCCCCTGAAAAGGAACGAATTGTATATTGTGGAATCTCTTCAAATTGGGCTTCAATGGTCTGATTGGATGTTACATTTAGGGATACATAATACCCATCTCTGCCCACAGGGAGCATTTCAGTGTTGTCAGTGTTTTCAGAAATCGGTTTACCATTGAGAAGCACTGTTGAGAGGGCGTACATATCATCCGGACTCACCATAAACTCGGCATATTCGCCCCCCATAATTTGTATTGTGCCGGAAGGCGTAATACTTCCGCCAGTAGATGCAGTGACAGTCAAGGTTTGAATTTCTATTGCCTTGAAATTAACTTCCAGAATATGATCCTGACTCAGCTCCCAAAAATTGTAAAATGTTCTAGGCCCCAGGGGAACCCGATCAACAATGACTTCATCCACAACAAACCCACTGTTGGGTGTAAAGGTAAAGCTGACATTATCAAACACATCAAACACAAGATTTCTGTCGGGTTCAATTTTACCATTGCCATTGGTGCGTAAGTCAATCTGACATTGATTGAAAGTCACTGCAATGGTATGATTCTCGAATACATTGGGAAATACATATGATTTCCAGAGATTATCTGATTGCTGATCATCAATTTTAGCAGAAACCGGTTCACCATCAACAAGAATGCTTTTGACTTTGTAGCCTTTTTCAGGTTTGATCAAGAACATTTGATAATCGCCATTATGCACTTCAACAATGCCCTGGGGGTGAATTTCGCCATGTTCTCCAGCAGTGGCAGTAATAATCGGTGTTTGAATAAAATCCACATGAATTGTATGGTCCGATATGATGGATGCCAGTGTATAGAAAGGAACCCGGCCAATATTTTCGCCATCAACAAGCACACGTTTCACTTCATATCCTGGATTGGGTATAAATTGATATGTTTGGGTATCAAAGCCAGAAAAGGTTTGGGTGCCAGTGGGGGTAATACTGCCAAATGCGCCTGATGATGCCTGAATGGCGTATTGATCCAGTACAAATCGGGCGTAAAGGGTGTAATCCTTTGTGATGGCCGGCACAGTATACAGTATCTGGCCATCTGCTAAAGGCTGAATTTTACCATTGACCACCAGTTGATCAAAGCGATAGCCTGGATTTGGGGTCATTTTGAACTGATTGAAACTGTTTCGGGGGACAATAATTGTTCCTGATGGCAATATCTGTCCATTATTGTTTGTGGTTGCATGTATTCTGGGCATGGGTTGAAATAATGCTTCAATTGTAAGATCTTCATTAACTTCCAAAACAACATGATCTGAAACCTGCCCAATGGTTTCCCCATTGACACGCACATCCTTGATTTCAAAATTTTCATCCGGTTGAATGGCAAACTGTTGATACCAGCCTTTGTTCACAAAAATTTCGCCTTGAGGATCAATAGCGCCATTGGGACCAGCCGAGGATATTATCATGGGCTTATGCTTGAAAGTGACATGGATCTGGTAATCTCGTTGAACTGATGGAAAGGTATACCGATCCATTGCCCCCATGGAAACATTATCAATCAGAACATCGGCAACCTGAAAATTATCGTCTGGTATCATGACAAAAGATTGCGCAAGGCCATCAGATACCTTTGTTTCGCCTTCAGGGAAAATATGTCCATTGTCCCCCGAGCTTGCAGTAATGGTTTGGGCGATAATGGGCTGAAATCTGGCATACACCAGCATATTGGATCGGATATTGTGAAGGGTGTGTTTGGTGACCGCACCAATGGATGTGCCATTGACTTGAACATCAGCCACTTCGTAGCCAGGATCTGGAATGAACTGAATGTTTAAATCACTGCCTGTTGACATAAGAATTTTTCCTGATGGCTCAATCCTGCCCCGCTTTCCTGCTTCAGTTTCCACAAATATGGATGTGCTGATAAAATATCCGACCACCTCATGATCAAACTGAATATCTGTAAAGTTAAACTGCGGCTTGGGAGCGACAATAATATTATCCACCAAAATGTAGTCCAGTTTGTGGCCATCATCAGGGATAAAAGAGACTGTAAGATTATCCCCACGATCTACAAATACAGTGCCTTCAGGTGAAATCTGGCCATATCCTTCAGCACGGGTCGTAATTTGAGGCCGGGCAATAAAAAACGCATGGATGGTTTGATCTGAATCAATATCATGGAATGTATATTCCTCAAGGGGGCCCACAGAGTCCCCATTAATCATGACATCTTGAACAATGTAATTGGTATTGGGGCGGATTTGAAACGTTTTTGAGGTATATTCTGGTACAAATAACTGTCCTGATGGTTCAATACTGCCATTGTTTCCAGCGATGGCTTCAATCATATATTGTCCGGCCATATCCTCTACTGTAATCTCAATTGTGTCTTCAGATTCCTCACCTTTATGATCAATAATCAATAATTTAAATACCAATGTCATGCCATTGGGGCCCACCTGGGGTGCAACAAAATTGGCCTTTGATTTCGTATTATTTTGAATTGTTACCTTTTCCCCGGTGACCTGGGACCATTGATACAGAATAATCTGATTCTCCGGGTCAATGGATTGAATAGCATCCAGATAGGTTGTGCGGCCTTCACCAATGGCGAAATTTTCTCCAGCCTCTGCAATGGGGGGATCGTTGACCGGAACAACTGTAACATTAAAAGAGACCATGTCACTGTCTGAAAGGCCATCAGTGGCAATGAGTTTGATCTGAAGATTACCCGATTGATTCTGTGCCGGGGTGAACTGAATGGTTCGATCCATGCTATCACCGGATATTTCTATGTTGGTTTTGGGTATGATGTTTTCATTGCTTGATATTGCTGTTACCATAATATTGTTTGCAAATGAGTCAGGATCGCTGACTGAAAATGAAATTTTTTGTGACAATTCATCTTCATATATTCGCTGATCCAGGATATTACTGATTACAGGGGGGTCATTAACTGGCAGAATTTGTAGTATAAAACTTTGGTCAATGCTGGCTGCATCGGAATCAATTACCCGAACAGTGACTTCAATATCACCAGACACATTGCTGATAGGTTTTAACGTAATGGTTCGGACAACATCAACCCCATTAATTTTGATATTTTCTTGAGGAATTTTTTGGGGATCAGAAACTGTAATTTCAATGTTCAAATCCGCTACAGGGGTTTCGGAATCATTGACAGAAAAGGTTATTGGCGGGGTTGTTTGATCTTCATAAATAATTTGATCGTCAATGCCTGTGAGTGTTGGCGGGTCATTGAGCTTTTGAACGTCAAGGATAAACTGCTCTTGAGAATACAAACCTGAGTTGTCTGTAATTCGAAGGGTGATAAGCGCACTGCCATATTGATTGGGTTCTGGTGTAATAATTAGAGATCGTTTTCCAGCCGATCCCTGAACATGAATATTGGCATCCGGCACCAGGGTTTCGTTATCTGAGGTGACTGATAATGACAGTTGATCAAAAGAAGAATCAGTATCAGACACATAGAAATCAATGGGTGATGTTGGGATATCCTCCATTGTGGTCTGATTTTGAATTTTCGACAATGTCGGTGCATCGTTTACTGGCAGTATTTGAATTGTGACCAATGCAGGTTCCGATTGTTCCATGTGATCAAATGCTTGAAACTCAAACCGATCGGTTCCCACACTGTCTGTATATGGTGTATACAGGCATCTACCTGTGGCAGGATTTTCAAGAACAAGTGTTCCTTTTTGGGGACGCAGAAAAATGTCAAAGGTAATGGGATCATTTTCAATATCAATGGCAGTCAGGGTATAAAAAGTGGGGGTATCTTCCAGAATGGTCATGGTGTCTGAAACAGTGCGCGGCGCATCGTTGACTGGCGTGATATTGACTTCAAGATTATAATCGTCACTTTGATCCTGGCCCCCATTTTCTGTGCCGCCATCATCTTTAAGAAATATCCGAAAGTGTGCCTGTCCATTGACATCTGGTGCAGTTTCAAAGAATAGGGTGCCATCAGAAAGCATTTCTGGTTGCTGAATAAACAGTGTTGGCGGATTTGCAAAGGCATAAAAAGTGAGCTGTTGATAGGATTCTTCCGGTGTTCCTGCACTGATTCCTGTGGCCCATCGTTCAAATGTGGTCATGCCATTGTCTTCAGGGATCATAATTGAATTCCCTGGTGTAAAAAATGGGGCGTGGTTGACAGCAAGGATGGTAATACTGAAATCTACTGGTTCGCTGGTATCTTTACCATTATCATACGTGCCGCCATTATCCATGAGTATAACAGTAACCACAGCGTTGCCATATGCATTTTCTGCCGGCGTATATTGAAGAGCGCCATTTGAGAGAATCACTGGCGGCGAATGAAATAATTCAGGTTTGTCTGTTGATACAAGAAACTGGACTTTCTGATCGATTTCATCCGGAGGGCCAGGGGATATATTTTTTGCCCAGGCGGTCACCAATTGTATATCAGAATTTTGGGGAATGGTTTGATCCGGTCCCGGCGTAAAGGTTGGCGGATCGTTCACAGGCTTTATCTCAATAAAAAAGGTATGGGTGTCGCTCTGATCTTGACCGCCATACTCAGTGCCGCCATCATCCTGAAGAAATACATTGACCAGCGTTTTTCCATTGGCATTTTCCTTGGGACGAAAGGTCAGACGACCATTGGACATTATATCGGGTAAACTATCAAAAAGCTGTTGTTGTTCAATTGCAAGATGAAAAAAGACGTTTTGAAAGCTTTCTTCTGCAGGTCCTGCTTTGATATTGGTTGCCCATTCATCGTAGGTCTGTGCGGGAGCATCCTCTAAAATAACGATATCAGGACCTTTAGAAAAAGAGGGTGCATGATTGGACCAGATAATGGCAATAATAAAGGTTTGTTCAGGGCTGGTATCAATGCCACCATAGCTGAGACCACCATCATCTTTAAGCACAACAGTAACCCGGGCCTGACCATATGCATCTCGGGCGGGTTCGTATGTTAATACACCATCGGGTGTAATTTCGGGCAATTGCTCGAACATTTCTTTTCGATCCACATCAAGAATGAAATTCAGTTTCTGGTTGATTTCATCGGCCGGGCCTTTATTTATTCGCGTGGCCCATCCAGGAACAACTTGTAACTCTGCATTTTTCACTATGGATTGATCATCCCCTTTATTAAAAGAGGGCGGATCATTGACCGGATGAACAATAATCCTGAATGTTTGGGTCTCGCTCTGGTCAACCCCATCGTTATCAGTACCACCATCATCTTTAAGATAGATTGAAACAGTCGTGCTGCCATTTTTATCCGGTGCCAGAGAATAGCGTAAAACGCCATCAGGTGAAACAGTGGGTTGCTCAGAAAAAAGGTCTGGATTGTCCGCTGAAAGATGAAAAGACACGTTTTGATCCGACTCATTCGGCGGCCCGGGCTTGATATTTTGCGCAAAATTGCTCAATGCATTGATTGTTTTGTCTTCGTGAGTCTCCTGATCCGGCCCCAAATTGAAGGAAGGCGGGTGATTGGAGCCTTCTGGTATGTCAACAGCGCAATATATTGTAATCGGCCATAATAATAAAATGTATAAATAACACAACAATTGGCTTTTTAAACATTTATTCATATAAACCTCCTTTGGTCTGTATTTAGGTTACATGTGAACACTGTATCTTAACATATTCAATTCAATTTGCATTTACGTTGAATATTATTCTTTACATGTGAAGTGTAAAATTCAAGACGAACTCTGCAACAAAAAGTAACGAAAAAAACTGAATTGAATGGGGGGTCTGTGACATAATGCTGTAAAATAAAACTTTGAATTATAGCTAGTTGCAACGAATTGGATAGAATACTTCGGATTTGATCAACCCATAAGTGAGCGTCCATCGATTTACAGTGTTATCTGTTTTTATTTACAGTAAAGCAACCTTCGTGCCTGATTAACAAAAAATATTATATGTAAACATGTATTTTACATGTAAGGGGATTTGGGGCGCATTTCAAAAAACCCAACTGAAATATTGCATGCCAAAAATCACCTGTCGTGTCGAGTTTACTGATCGTTCTCAAGGGGATATTTGCAAATGGAACTGGTTGCATTTAATTTGGTTGTCAAACCAAATTAAATGGGTGGGATTGGGGTCACATCTTGAGTATTGCTAATCATGCGGAATTAATAAGATGTCCCCGGAATTAGAAAGATTATACAACCATTTGATTCTTTTCATATTTCCGGATTAATGATTTTAATTGATTTATTTCAGAGTCCTTTTTTTGAATCTCAAAAACATTCCTTTGAATCTCAGAATCTTTCTGTTTAAGAAGACTTTGCCAGGTTGAAGCCACTCTTTTGGATTCAAGGCGCTCTTGATAAAGAAGATATGCTTTCTGGTCATTTGAAAAATGCTTTAATGTTTCCAT
>Ga0272440_1000957_pt1 | contig 24092 bp, 17 predicted proteins | sample SSMMMBAug17_FD_192440 | JGI IMG/M metagenome (GOLD analysis project Ga0272440, IMG submission 192440) | Marine sediment archaeal communities from Little Sippewissett salt marsh, Falmouth, MA, United States - SSM-MMB-Aug17 | ecosystem: Environmental > Aquatic > Marine > Wetlands > Sediment ...
AAATCGTGCCATTCATAAGTTGAATTAATCGTTTACAAATTGACAGGCCCAATCCAAATCCAGTTTGATTTCCGATTTTTTCAATCCCTTTTTTGGTGAAAAGATTAAATAATTCCTCCTGTGTTTCTCTATCAATGCCAATTCCAGTATCTTTTACTGAAAAGTAAACCAGGCATTCATCTGTTGATAATGGTCGTAAATTGAGTGAATGAGCCGTATTCATATGATCATTCCAGTTGTGAACTTCAAGAATGATTTCGCCTTGTTCAGTATATTTAAACGCATTTTCTAGAAGATTTGACAAAATTTGTCGAATACGTGACATGTCTCCTGAAACAACTTCAGGCAATCTGCTATCGAGCATTCTTTCTAATCGAATGTTCTTTTTTTTCGCAACAGACTCAAACAAATTGCAGGTTTCATTAATATAGTTCTGCAATTCAAAAGCAGTATTTTGAAGTTTTAAACGATTTGTTTCTAATTGTGCATAATCAACAAGATCATTTGTCATTTGAAACAAACCTTCACCCGCATGTATCAATTCTTGAACAAATCGTTTTTGTGCCTTTGAAAGATCTGATTTTTTAAGTAGGTTGGCCATACCCATCATTGAATGAAGCGGCGTTCGAACTTCATTGCTGATATTGGATATAATACTGCTTTTGATCATGCCTGCTTTTTTTAATTCCTGATTTGTTTTTTCCTGAGCAACCAATGACTGACTCTTTGCTTTCAGGGCTTCTTTTTGCGCAATAATCTTGTCTCGTCGATCTGTGTTGATTCGATGGGCAAGCCCTATTGACAATAGGATAACCTCTAAAGTTGCACCAATGGGCAGACTATATGTGGTGATAAGATTGCTGGGAAAAATGCCAAACGTTTTCAAACAATACATGATAATTCCGCTCAACAATACTGCCCAGGCGATAAGATAATATCGGGCCTGCTCGCCATTGTTCGAATAGCATATTATTGCAGACATCAATAATATGACTGCATTGACCAAAATATAAAATGTCGCAAGTTTTACAGCAATAGAATATGAAATAATAAAGGACATAAAGGCAATGAATAGATTTCCGATCATCACACAATCTAAGACAAAACCTCGAAAAGGGGAATACTCATCAGTTTTCAGAAAATGTTTTGAAAATCGGGTCATCCAAAATCCGGCCAAGCTAATAAAAAAAGGGATACTTCCATGTCCCCACCATGAGAATGAAGCAGGCATTTGAAGAAAACCATTCACTTTAAATGATGAAAACAAACAAAGAAAACTCAAGATATACAAAACATAATACAAATAACTTCGATCATTGACAACCAGGTATATAAATGCATTGTAAACAGCCATTACAAACATGATTCCAAAAAAGATACCCCATAAAAAATTTTCTCGGGCAACATTATGTGAAAAAGATTCGGGTGACCATAGTTTCAATGGCGCCTGAATCGTGCTTGTGCTTCGTATTTTAATAAAAATTTCATAATCTTGAAATGGCTTGGTATATAATTGAAAAATGGGATGCTTATAGTGGATATCAGCCGGACTTTTCATCATTTTCCGACCGGATTTTTTAACAATATAATCATAATTACCTATGGGATAATACAAGATAACTTCATCCAACAGAGGATAGCCAATTTCAAGATACCATTCTTTCAAAACAAAAACATTTCTGGGTTGATATCGCAATCGAAATTTGAACCAGAAAGTGTCATTACTGAAGCCTAGATTCGCAATATGCTGGTTTAATGGTTGAAAGCTTTCTGCTATGGGCGGCATACTTACATCGCTAATGCTCAATTGATGACTTTTATCTTGAAGATATGACAGATGATCGGTGATTTTAAGATAGCTTGTGTGTTCATCAATAAGGTAAACGTGAGGATTTGAGAAATTATCTTCAAAATTGGCATTTGCTTCTATTTGCAATGTGGTTGTCGAACTTGCTTCTATGGGTATAGATAAAAGGTTAATTACAACAATTAGACTGATTATCCTGTGCATTGAGAAATCTCCTATAAATTTGTGTTTGATATTTATTTTTTGTCTTCGTATGGCGCAAATTATCAGCAAGATATATGCCTTAAATGAAAAATGAAAATAACTTAACCCATTTACCTCAGTTCGACAAGACAGTGTTTATTTAGGAATGCTCGTATTGAAGGTGTATAGCAGTGGCGCAGTATGTGCTACGCGAAACTGTACCTTTACCTCAAAAAGAACAATATCAATAATGGAGAATTTTTTTTCAGGGATTTCTTTCGTTTTGCTAAAAATAAAAAAATTATTGCCAAATCGTGTCAATTTATATATATACCCAAACAAAAAATTAACCTTAATCAAATAAAGGAATATAATAATGAATAGAATAAAGAATCAGATTAGAAAAAACAAAGCCATTGCAACAACTGTAGAACATTTTAATAATGTGAGTATGGACACTTTGTTATCATGGCTCACGCATGAGCTTACATGGGCTGCAGCCCGAATTCTTTTTTTACTTTATGGTGGTTTGGCCATGCTGTCATTTGGATTGACCGCTTATTTGACAGCCCCTATTGGATCAAAATTATTCTTTGGGTCATGGAATTGTTGGCCATATTTAAGATACTATCATCTCATTGTATTTCAAGCTTATCGTGTATTGTGGATGATGTTTAAGGATAGTGAATATAAATTTTTATTTGCTGTTCCCCTAACCAGTGAGCCCCGACGTGGCCCGGATAGAAATAACATTGCCTTATCTGGCAACTGGGTTCATGAAGAAAACACCTGTTATGGATGTGTTCGATGCTGTGAAAAAATCAGTTGTCCGCTTCTCAACAAATCAGAGGGCATCTGTATTGGATATAATTCTTTTTACTGGAATTATTTTCTTTGCGGGCGTTACCCATTTACCCAACAACAGATTGACTATTATCGTTGTGAAAAATGGAAAATCAAATATCAACCAACCACTTAAACAAAATTTTCCCCAAAAAAAATTCACAGATCCTGGTGTACACCAGTCATACAATCATATAAGTCGGACAGTTAACACATGTCCGACTTGTATGGCTTGGGAAATTATCAATGCTCATCAGGATATCATCTGTAATGCACATGCAACAATATGTTGAGCGCTTATTCCATACTTGTTACGCAATTGCTTTTGTGTCCCATGCGGAATAAATTGATCCGGCAGACCAATTCGTCTTATCCGCACAGGAGGCGCATCATGATCTGAAAGCAATTCCAGAATTGCACTTCCAAATCCCCCTTGAAGCGCATTTTCTTCAATAGTAATAATGTACGAATGTTTTTCTATAAGAGGTAGTAGCTTTTCTGCACTAAGCGGCTTGACAAATCGACAATTGACAATTGTTGCATCAACTTTATGCTTTAATAATTCTTTTCTGGCGAGTATGGCATCATTCACTGTATGGCCGATTGCAAGAATTAAAAGATCATGTCCATTAGCCAATATCTGTGGTTCTCCAACAGGAATTTGAATCATTGGCTCGTCTGTCAATATCCCAACGCCTCGACCACGTGGATATCTAATGGCGATAGGCCCATTGTGTTGAAGTGCTGTGTATAGCATGTGGCGTAATTCAGACGCATCTTTTGGTGCCATAACGACCATATTGGGCAAGTGACGTAAATATGATAGATCAAATTGTCCTTGATGTGTCGGGCCATCCTGCCCTACAATGCCACCACGATCAATGGCAAATACAATTGGCAGGGCATCCAGACAGACATCATGAATAATCTGATCATAGGCGCGTTGTAAAAATGTGGAATAAATGGCAACTACAGGTTTCAAGCCCTCGGCAGCCATACCTGCTGCAAAGGTTACCCCGTGCTGTTCAGCAATTCCAACATCAAAAAAACGATCTGGAAACTGTTCTGCAAATCGTGCAAGCCCTGTGCCTTCAGGCATGGCAGCGGTAACAGCCACAATTTTAGAATCATTTTTTGCCAGTTCGATCAATGTATTTCCAAATACTTCTGTGTAAGTGGGGATCGTTTTTGATAATGTTTTTGTGCAGATGCCATTTTGAATATCAAAAGCGCCTACGCCATGATAATAAACCGGATTTTTTTCGGCCGGTTCATACCCTTTTCCCTTGGTTGTCAATACATGCAGTAAAACAGGTTCATCAATATCACGAATATTTTTCAAGATGCGGATGAGATGTTTCAAATGATGTCCATTGATTGGTCCAAAATAGTCAAAGTTGAAAGCTTCAAACAGCATGCCGGGCGTGATGAACGTTTTCATCATATCTTCACTGCGTTTGGCAAAATTATAAAAAGGTGCTCCCACACGAGGGATTCTTTTTAAAAATTCGCCAATGCCATGCTTGATATTTTGCGGAAATTTATGAGATAATTTTCTGCTCAAAAATGACGATATTGCACCGACATTTCTGGAAATAGACATATCATTATCATTTAAAATAACGATAAGATCTTTATGAATATCACCCGCCTGATTCAAAGCCTCATAAGCCAGACCGGCAGTCATAGAACCATCACCAATTACCGCTATCACTTTGGAGCGTCGATTCATCAAATGCCTTGCACAGGTCATTCCCAGTCCAGCAGAAATTGAGGTTGAACTGTGACCAGTACTAAAGGTATCGTATTCACTATCATTTCGACGAATAAAACCAGAAAGACCATCTATCTGCCGCAATGTATGAAACCGACTTTTTCTGCCTGTCAATATTTTGTGTGCATAACTTTGATGCCCGACATCCCAGATAATTGTGTCTCCTGGCGTATCAAAAACGTAGTGAAGTGCAATTGTCAATTCGACAACTCCCAGACTTGATGCCAGATGGCCGCCAGTTATTGATACTGTTTCAACAATTAAATTTCGAATTTCTTCTGCCAGGGTAGGTAAAAGCGTGATGTTGATTTTTTTTAAGTCATCAGGTGAATTTATGAGTTGTAAGCATTTCATGATTTTAAATAAGTTCTTTTAATCATGTAGAGACAGGACATGCCTTGTCTTGTCTCTACAGTAGGACAAGCGATTGATTTCTATTAAAAATGGAGCGTTTCAAACAATGTTTTCATATTTAAAAACCGCTGGCTGAATAATAATGCTTTTGAATCCATTCTCTATAGGCGCCAGTTTTTACCTGATCAATCCATTCTTTATTATCCAGATACCACTTAACAGTTTTTTCAAGACCGGATTCAAATGTTTCCTTCGGATGCCATTTAAACGTTTGTTTGAGCTTTGAACAATCAATGGCATATCGATGATCATGTCCAGGCCGATCAGTGATAAACGTGATTAACGAATGATAGCTTTTACCATCAAGGGGTTCAAGTAGATCTAGGATATTACAAATATTTTCGACAACTTCTTTATTCTGCCTTTCCGCATCCCCGCCAATGATAAATGTTTCGCCGGTTTCGCTTTCACACATAACAGTCCATATTGCACTGCAATGATCGGTCACATACAGCCAATCCCGAACATTCTTGCCATCACCATACAAAGGCAGGGGTTTGTTCTCCACTGCATTGAGAATCATTAATGGTATCAATTTTTCAGGAAATTGATAGGGGCCGAAATTATTGGAACAATTTGAAAGGGTTATTGGCAGATTGTAGGTTTCAGCATAGGCACGTACAAGGTGGTCTGAGGATGCCTTTGATGCTGAATATGGACTGTTGGGTTGATATGGACTGGTTTCAGTAAAAAAACCGGAATCATCCAGACTACCAAAGACCTCATCAGTGCTAATATGATGAAACAATGTCAATTGATCGGCATGGTTTCGGGCAATTTCCAACAATGTATATGTGCCAATAATGTTCGATTGAATAAAGGGATCAGGAGATTTAATGGATCGATCCACATGTGATTCTGCAGCAAAATGACAGATCCCATCTATTTGATGGGATTCAAAAATTGTTTCCATCTGTTTTTTGTCGCAAATATCTGCTCGAATGAAATGATAGCGATCAGGATAATCCTGTTCAATATCATTCAAGCTTAATGGATTGCCGGCATAGGTTAATTTATCAATATTGACAATCTTACCTTTAAAATCCGATTCATCCAGAAGAAACCTGATAAAATTGCTGCCAATAAAACCGCATCCGCCAGTTACCATTAGGTTGTTGAATTTTCGCTTTTTTTGCATGTTATGTTCCTTAATTTTAAAACAAAAAGGTTCCCATTTCAAATAAATGATCGTATTGGGGTTTGGTACTGTAAAAACGTAGCATGTTACGTCTCTACACAATCTTATATTTTTGTGCCTGATCGGGCCTTAAACAAAGCAACAAAGTGGTCAATAGCGTTTCGCCAATCTGGCATTATGTTGATATTCTTGTCAATCAAGCGTTGATTACATAAGATCGAATTTTTGGGTCGAATGGCTTTTGTTGAAAATTCTTTCTCTGAACAGGCGTTGATTACTTTTTCAATACCCATTGCCTTTAAAAAATAGGAGGCGCCATCATACCATGTGCAATAGCCCTCTCCAGATGCATGATATATCCCCTGGCCATCAATTTCTATTAACTGATGAATTTGTCTGGCGAGATCTATTGTATGCGTAAATGAACCATATTGTGTATTGATCACTTTCAAAAAAGGAATTGTATCAGATGTTGCCAGTTTAAAAATGGTTTTTAGAAAATTGTGTCCATCAATTCCAAACAACCATGCGGTTCGAATAATCATGTAATGCGCTATTTCAGACATAATTGCCTGTTCACCGGCCAGTTTGCTTTTTCCATAAACCGAAAGAGGATTGGGTGGATCGTTTTCAAGGTATCCATTTGGGATTTCACGCTTGCCATCAAAAACATAATCTGTTGAGATATGGATTAATTTTGCACCCAAATCATTTGCACTTTGCGCAAGAAGAAGCGGTCCTTTCTCATTTATTAGAAAAGCGCTATCAGTCATGGTTTCACAGTCATCGACCCGAGTAAAGGCTGCACAATTGATTATGATATCTGGATGACTAGCAGCCAATGCGTTTTTAACACTTGTGGAATCGCAAATGTCAAGCTGATCATGCGTATAGCCAGTTGTTTGAAAATGTTTTGATAAAATTTTCAGACAATCTGTGCCAAGTTGACCACCAGCGCCTACTACAGTTATTTTTAGTTTCATTGAATAATCTTTTTATGCGCTTTCCCAAAAAGCAGGGCATTCTTTTCTTAGCCCTGAAAAGGCGTTACATAATTAGTCAGATCAATCAAAACATGTAACGCCCTTTCAGGGCTACAGCATTGCTTAATTTTTACACGGGGCGTTGCCCTGGGGTGCCCTTTCAGGGCTAAGAAAATAAATATACACCTTTTTGGGAATGTGTTTAATAATGTTTTTGCTAATTGTAGTGAACAACCAATGCAAAAGCTTCAACGATTTCTTTCATTATTTTTTTAGACGCGTTGCCGATTTTTTTTATAAAATTGTTACAATAAAATATATAATTTATCATGTTTGGTCAAGAATGAAATACAATTATTGCTTATCTGTCAATAAATACCCTTTTTCGATTTCTCTTAATTTGATATATCGCATAAACATTGAATGTGCAGAATTGATTGCAATAATAAACCCAGGAATGCCATCTAAGAAACCGCGCTTCCAGACATAGACTTCCAGAAATTTACCAAAAGGTCTAAGGAGCATGCGCCATATTTTAAAGCGTTTGCCTTGATCATACAGATTATGAGACTGTAAAGTGGAATAGCGATTGGAGGTATTCTCCATTCCTTCAATTAAACCATCAAAAGGGTAATGAAAAATATTATTTTTCAGAGTACCGATTTTACCATCTATTTCAACATGTTCATGCACTCTTTCGCCAATCCATTTGGCACACGTTCGTTTAAACAATCTGAGTTGTCGGTCAGGATAAAAGCCACTGTGATGGATCCATTGGCCATGGAAAAAAGTCAGACGCGGCACATAATAGCCCTCTTTGGCAGATGGATCCTGAATGATCTGCCTAATTTCATCTTTTAATTCGTCAGAAATAGCTTCATCCGAGTCCAGACTAAAAACCCACTCAGTTGTGGCATGATTCAATACAGCATTTTTTTGATCGATAAAACCTGTCCATGATCGTTGATATGCTTTATCAGTAAACTCTTTGACAATTTCAAAGGTTTTATCCTTACTTCCATGATCCACAACCACAATTTTATCAGCCCATGTTGAAGATTCAAGGCATTGACGAATTGTTTTTTCATTATCTCCGCATATAATACACACGGATATTGACATATTTCCTCCTGTTCTGATTAATGAGTCATAATCTTTGAATAAGAACGAATCAAGCCAGGTTTGACCTGAACTTTGACTCGAATATTCTTGCCAGTGGTATAAAATCCTCTGATCATATTAAACTGGGCATTTTCAATTGTTTCAATTTCAAGGTCTTCGGCCGATGCGCCTGTTTCAATTGCCTTTTCTTTCAGTAATCTGGTTGCGATATTTAAGGCATCATCATTCGTAAAATTTCTATTAATTTTTTCTTCATAGTTATTCTCAGGGACAGTTAAGTAACCTTGTTCAGTATCTGCAAATAGAGATACCTGACAGGTCGTTCTCGCCAGAGCGGCACCAATGGCGTTTGCAACCCCCCACTTAGGCGCAACGCGGACATGTTTTGACGTCAGGGATTCAAGACGTTTACTAAAGAATGGTGCAGGCCCACCCAATGCCAAAATATCTGTGGGATTGACCTGTTTTCCTTGTAGAATTTCATGAACAGTATAGACTGGCTGAGAATTGATTCTCTCAACCATGAGATTGGCTTCAGAAAGAATTTTTTCACAGGCCACATTCAATACTTTTTGAGCAGCCGCTTTTAACGAAACATTCATTTTTCGCGAAAGTTTTTCAAAACCTTTCATGGCCAATTCCTTATCGCCACCTTCAAAGGGATCATCCAGAACAAACATAGCATCAGTAGGGGTTGGTTCTGAACCGCCAAAAGCCATTGCCGGACCATTTCGGTCAGGACCAACAGTAATGGTGCCATCGTTGTAGCGCACCACCGAATCTCCCCCCAATCCAATGGAATGGGTTTTAAGAGATCGAATCAAGGTTTTGTAACCAGCCAGCTCAATTCCTATCGGGTCGAGCAAGGGAACACGATTGACAACGATTGCCATATCAGTTGTCGTACCGCCAATATCTAAAACAAGGGTATCGGTGTTTTCATTTGTGTAAGGGATGGCACCCATGACACTGGCAGCCGGTCCCGATAAAATGGTTTGTCCGGGTTGCATCAGGGATGCATGAAGGTTCATTGTGCCGGCATCTGCTTTTAACGTATAGATGGGTACATTCAGTCCATGTTCTTTAAAAGATTTATTAATAGATTCCAAAAATAATTGATTCTGCGGATATACCGCAGCATTGATATACGTTGTTGCGATTCGACGCGGAAAATTAAGCACACCTGCCAGTTGATGCCCCTGTATGATAACATCAAATCGATTATTTAAAATGTCGGCAATTTGTTTCTCGTGAATGGGGTTTCGCGTTGAAAATTTACCAACAATACCAACCTGTTTAATACCTGCTTTTTCAAGATGATCTGCAATTGCATTGATTTCATTTCTATTAATCTTTTGAATTTCTCGCCCCCGATGATCAATGGATCCGGAAACAATATGATATTCATTACCCATGCTAAAAAGCGTTGGATCAATACCCGGCCCGCTGGATACGATCATACCTGCCGGCGCAGTTTTATTTTCAACGACAAGGTTGGTGGTTAGCGTTGTGCTTAGAACGGCCCGCTTGATCTCTTTCACCTCGATATCTTTAATAACCGCTTGAATTCCTTGCCATACACTTTCAAACAAATTTTGTTTGTTTGTAGGAAACTTGGCCTCATGGATTACGCCTTTCGGCCCTAACAATACGACATCTGTATGCGTCCCACCGACATCGAGTCCAATGATCATTGTTACCTCCTTTTGAGCGGATAATAATAGCTATCCGCATGTTGATTCAATGCTCAAATAACTTATAATAGATCTACTATAATTAAAAGACGTTGATGATACAATAATTATTTCAAGATTTGCTTTAAAAATTCGATTAAAAAACTGGCCAAAACTAATTTTTAAAATTATTTCAGAATGATAGAAATAATCAATGTATAAATATTAATATCTATATCTGATAATTTTTTTTAGCTTGCTCCATATTATTTTTTGTTTTAGAATTGTTTATAAAAAGGTACAATTTCGAAAAATCTAAAATAAGTTATGGTGTAAGTTAATAATAGAACTTTCCAAAAAAAATGAGGAAAAAATGATCAGCACGCGTAAATTATCATTGGTAACATTCGTCTGGATATTAATCTGGATAGGTCTTATTGGTGGATTTGCTTTTTATTACATTGAGCAAACCATTGGATTGCTGACAAATCAGCTGAAACCTTTTGTGATAGAAACATTTAAGCCTTCATCCAATGAATTGATTGTTATGACACAGATCAAGTTAACCCTTGATACATTGAAAGCGTATTTGCCATATGTTCTATCAACATTGTTAATTAGCACATCATTATTATTATGGCTGTGCATTCGATTCCATGTGGTTCGCGCAATTCAAAAAGCGGATTCTTTGACATCCGGGGATAAATCCCAAAAACAGCCTGAACAAAAGGACGAAAAAAAGGTTGAACCTGCCGGTCCCACCAAACAAGAGCGTAAACGTAATGAACGTTTTCGAGCGTTGCATCTAATTTCATTGCTTCAGCGCGAAGGCCGCTTACTGGACTTTTTTAACGAAGATCTAGACAATTTTAATAATGAACAAATAGGTGCAGCCGCGAGAAAGATTCATGAAGACTGCAAATCAGCAATCCAGAAATATATCGGGCCCAAACCGATTTTGGATCAAAATGAAGGTGAAAATGTTACTATTGCGCCAGGCTTTGATCCATCATCCATAAAAATGACCGGAAATGTATCAGGCAAGCCCCCATTTAAAGGAACGCTTCAACACAGAGGATGGCGCTGCTCAAAGTTTGAATTGCCAGGATTATCCAATGTGAAAGATCCTAACATTATTGCGCCGGCTGAAGTTGAAATTCAATAGATTTGGAATGCTTAGGAAAACTCTGAAAATAACGTCCCCATTATTGATATTGTTCGTTTTGAGGTAATTGTACTGTAGAGACGTAGCTTGCTACGTCTCTACACGACCTTAATATTTTGTTCGTTCAAGAAAAATGAGTATGTTATTTTCATCGCATTCCTTAAACATTTTAGTATTGGGATTTTTTGTATTGTAGAGACTTATCATTTGCTATGTCTCTACAGTACATTGTCCTCAAAACGAACAATAATATTAAGTAAGGAATTCTCGGAAAATAAGTTCCCCATTTAATATATTGAATTCCCATTTTTGAACCTGGATTACGCTGAAGAAGATGAATAAGATGAATTAAAAGTGTTTTATTTCATCTTATTCATCTTCTTCAGTGTAATCCTGGTTCAAAAACAAAAATGAAAAGTTTGGTACGCATATGCTTGATTTTAAATTGTTGAACAGTCAAGCATTTTTAAATGGGGAACTTATTTTCCGAGCATTCCATAGTATTAAAAAATGAATACTTGAAAAACGAGAAATATCTTGACAAGCACAAAAGAAACCCGATAAAAATATAATATGAACAGTACATAAAAGGAAGCATCATACCCAAAAAATACAATCAGAAACTGAATGATTCATAGTTGTTATTATATGTTGCTTTTTGTACCCAATAACATGGGAGATTAAAACAGGAATTTTTTTTATGAAACTATTTGATATCAGTCACGTTCAGGCGTGGCAAAAAAAACGTTCACAGAACATATCATTAACTGTGTATGTACGTCAGAAAAACTCAAACGATCCATTTTACAGATATGCCAGTTCCCTTGACACAGAATGTGATCAACTGGATATCACTTTTAAAATAACAGAAGCATTGCCAAAAATTTTAATCCAGGATAATTTGCATTTTCATTCCATACCTGAGGGGACAGAAGTTCAGCCTTTTATTAATGCATTGACATACAAATTAACACCGCCAGAAATGTCCGCAGAATATGAAGGTATCAAATCATTGCCATCATCAAAACTGCTTTTATTTGTATCTCCTTTTTGCCATAATTGCCCATCAGTCATGCAAAAAATTCTACCTATTGTTTGGCTCAACCCGAAAATAGACTTAACAATAATGGATGTGGGCTTGTTCCCTGAAGAAGCTGAATCGCGTAAAATTATGTCTGTTCCAACATTGATATACAATGATTTTCGATGGACTGGCCCTGTTAAAATTTCTGAGATCATAGATGTCATACAAAATTCGCCAGACCAATGGGATATCATAAGCTTAGAGCGAATGTTGTCTGAAGGCAAAGCCTTACAGTTGGCACAAATAATGATCGACAATGCGAAATTTACCAATAATTTTGATCAACTTATTGCCCATGAACTCCTTTCAATACGTTTGGGCGCGATGGTTTGTGTGGAACAAATTGCTGAAAATAATAAATCCCTTGCCATAACCCTGTGTGATAAAATTTGGCCGCTACTATCTAAAGTAAATCTACAGGTTCAGGGAGATTTGATTTATTTGATAGGCATTTGTGGAACAGCGCAGGATATCCCCAAATTAGAAAATTTGGCGACACAGACTGTTGATAATGACGTTAAAGAGTCAATCAGTGAAGCCATTCAGACCATTCAGGAGCAATCCTGAACACGAAGAATATCTTCGAGACAATATCCGGTCAAATCTTTACAGGTGTGGGAGACTGTATTGATATCATTACATTTTAAACTGTTCAGTATCTGGCTATCAAGTAATGATTGAAATATTTTCTGTCGATCATTCTGGCAGGGTATGTCAGCGGATAAAATTTTACGCAGTTTACCCATCATGTCAAGAAGCGTTGCATACTCTTGACCAAACTCAATTTGTAAGCGTTGTCGAATATATTTAGACAGCGCTGGACTTTTTCCATTTGTTGATATAGTAATATTTAGATCGCCTTGTTCAATGATTGATGGCAAAATAAAATCAGATTCATCGGGTTGGTCAGCGATATTGCACAGAATATTTCGTTTTCGCGCCCATTGGGAAATGGATTGATTCACATTTGCGTCATTGGTGGCTGCAAAGATCAAAAAAGCATCATCAAGATCATCAGATTGAATCTCTCTATACAAAACCTCAATCATATTTTTATTTGCAATTTCTTCGAGTTGAGATTCAATTTGGGGACTGATGATCCGAATGATTGCCTCGCATGCAACAAGTCGCTCAACTTTTCGAAGTGCAACCCTGCCACCTCCTGCTACAAGACAGTTACGATTTTTTATAATTAAATTAATAGGATAATATTTCATTTTAAGTATTTTCTTGTTTCAGAGACATGCCGCAATCGGTTAAGAATTCCCTGTATTCTAACAAAGGTACGTTTAAGTTTTGGCTTGTTTGATAAAATTTTTAGATAAATACGAATCATCTTGTTCAGGCGCATTGGCGGAGCAACCACCTGGACATGACCCTTTTTTATTGCTTGAATGATGGCATCTTTATTTTTTTCACTCTTGACCAATGAATAACAACGTCCGAATTGCTCTCGAACATGTGCATCCGAACCAGCAATGAGCGGCAGACCATGATGATTTGCATACCGCACAGCTTCACGATTGAAATTAAGTCTCGGACTATAAAAATGACAAAATTCAATAGCATCAAACAGCTCAGGTCGAATATACATATCTTTTCCAAGAGACTGCATACCCGGAAAAAATGGATGAGGCGCAATTACCAGATTATTATCCTGTTTTGCCCGCAGAATGGCTTCGTATGAATCTAGCGACGCTGCTTCAGAAAAATTGATTAATATCAAATGTTTGTGATTAATTGATCGTTCCATACCCGAAAATAAAACAATACCTTTTTTTTGAGCATAAGTAATCAATTCTTTATCATAAATGATAATATTATGATTGGTCACTGCTATCGCATCAAATGAAAGCGCAACAGCGCGATCTATTAGATCAAACGCATTATACTCAATATAATTATCTGTATCTTCACGAGTATGGATATGAAAGTCTATTTTAAGTAATTGATTCATATGATAATTCTTATAAAAATAAAACAATAATGCCGCAATGCAGAAAAAATATCTTGACATTATGCCGCAGTGCGTTATATTAATATTCAACGTGATTGGAAATAAATAATCATTAAGTTCTTTATCAATTTATAGAGATGCAATCAGTATTAGTCAACTCTTTTGAAAAAATCAGCCGCAAAAAATATCAATGACTGATTTTTTTAAAGGAATTCTAATTTTTAGGAATGCTTTGAAAATAAAATGCTCATTTTTCTTGATCGCACAAAGAATAAGGTCTCCCTTATTGAATTCTTGATAAAAATCATGAGAGATTCACAATGCAATAACATTTCAATTGTACCTTTTTAAACAATAACCTTTGAAAGTGTTTATTTTGCAGAATAGACCAGGAGGACGCTCATGATATATATGACAATAACAACAAGCATACTGATTGCTATCGTATTATATTTTTTAGAATATATGATCGAAGGCAATGTCAGTTATTTTCCTGCAATTATTGCACTGCTGCTGATAATTCCATTACGTCAAATGGTGATACTGACACGAGATATTGATCGCATTTCAAGAAAAATGCAAAGTATCAGGAATTGTCTACAGATCAATCCAAAAACCCCGAAAGTATCAGGCATAGTCCTGAGAGCATCGGGGAAAGAATCGTAAAGGAGGTATTTATGAAAACTTTACGTATTGTTTTGTCAGGAATGTTTGCGTTGATGTGCATGGGATTTTATTCCAATGCAGTATCAGACATGCAGACAATTAATGATCAATATTTATCGGATATTACAGGACAAACAGCATCTGTTTCAGAAAGGACAGATTCATATGCGTTTGTCAATTTTGTAGAACAACGAATGGGGGGAAAAATTTCGGATGAGACTAAAAATTCAGCGTCTTTTATTGAAACCCTCGACTTTTTTCAGAATTTATCTAAAGATTTAAATGAGAACAATCCATTTGCACCGCGATTATCAATTTTTGATCATGAGGATGGAACAGGTATGGATCTTCAAATAGGCTATCTCAAATTACATTTTCAATCTATTGATATCAACGGAACATTATCTGTTCAAAAAGAATAAGGAATACATGTGATTAACCATTTGCATCAGTCAGACAAGTCAGTAATGTTGACTTGTCTGATAATAATATGAATAGATTATTGTTCGTCAAAGCGTCTGGAATTTTTTCCAGGCGCTTTTTTTTTACTATGAAATGCTTGAAAAAAAAATTTCCCAATTTCAAAAAATGTTAAAGCGACTATCCCTTGATAACCCCTAATGGCTTTAAACGTGCGACCTTTTTAGCAATTCCAGCCTTTTCGATCACATCAACAACATCGGAAATATTTTTATACGCATCAGGCATTTCTTCTGCAAGGGTGGATCGTCCACGATATCGCACATTAACACCATTTGCATTCAGTTCCTCGACAATAGATCGCCCTTTTGCAGCGCGTTTGGCAGCAGATCGACTCAAGATCCTGCCAGCGCCATGACAGGCAGAACCAAAGGTTTTTTCCATTGCTGTTTGTGTGCCGGCAAGGACATATGATGCATTTCCCATATCCCCAGGAACAATTACAGGCTGGCCGCTTTGTTGATAGTCATTGGGTATTGAGCGATGTCCTGGGCCAAATGCGCGGGTTGCGCCTTTTCGATGAATACATAAGGTTTGGGATTTGCCATCAATGATGTGCTGCTCTTTTTTGGCAATATTGTGAGATAGATCATAAACCAGATCCATGCCCAGATCTCTTGGGGACAGGTTCAAAATACTTTGGAATATTTCTCTGACAAAATGCATGATGATCTGACGATTGGCCCAGGCAAAATTTGCAGCGCCAGACATTGCCGAATAGTATCGCCTGGCTATTTGTGAATGAATTGACATGCATGCCAATTGACTGTTGGGCAACGATATATTTTCTTTGGCGATTTGTTTTTGCATGGCACTTACATAATCGTCAGCAATCTGGTGTCCCAGTCCCCTGGAACCGGTATGTAACAGGACTGTAATCTGGTTTTCAAACAGTCCGAAAGTTCGGGCAATGATGGGGTCAAAAATTTCTTCCACAACATCTATCTCAAGAAAATGATTGCCGCCACCCAACGTACATAATTGATGTTTTCCACGTTGAATAGCGCGATCACTGATTGTATCCAGATCGACATCGGGCATGCAGCCATTTTCTTCAGTAAATTCAATATCACGTTGCTCACCATAACCCTTTTTCACTGCCCATCGGCTGCCATTTTTGATTGCAGCTTCCAGGTCAGCTTTCAATTTTTTCTTTTTGCTGCCAGCACCTGATGGAATTTGTTGAAATAAAGCGTTGAGAATCATATCCATGTGGGGCATAATCGCTTCTTTTTCAAGCAGTGTCCGCATTAAACGTACACCACAGTTAATATCGTACCCCACACCACCTGGAGATATCACACCAGTTTGCCAGTCAAAAGCAGCAACGCCACCAATGGGAAAGCCATAACCAGAATGAATATCTGGCATAGCCAGGGCTTTGACCACTCCTGGCAGCATGCTCATATGGACCAGTTGACGTAATCCGCCATCCTGAAATATGGCATCAATCATAGGCTGTGAGGCAAACACCTGTGCAGGCACATGCATTTCATCAGTTTTTGGAATTTCAAACAAATAATCGGTTACTGGTTTAATATCTATTTTCATTGTGTCAACACTTTATCAATATCCAATAGAATTTTTACACTGCTGCTATTGGGTGTTTTTGCTATTGCCAGAATATGATCTGTATTGACATCCAGACCAGTTTTGGGGGGTTCTTCAATATCTTCAGCTTTGATATTTGCAACTTCAGAAACAGAATCCACCACCACACCTATGGGCTCTGGCCCTTTTTCACCTTGAATTTCCAATACAATGATACAGCTTCTTTCGTTATATTCTATTTCAGGCATATGTAATTTCAAACGTAAATCTACAATCGAGATAACGTGTCCTCTCAGATTAACCACACCGCGAACTGCCCGCGGGGTATTGGGTATGGTTCGTATGGGTACGATACCGATTATTTCTCGAATTTTTGCAATGTCAATCCCAAATTCTCTTTCGCCAAGGCTTAATGTTAAATATTTACCGACCTTATCCAGGGTTGTTTTTGCAGCCAGTGTTTCTTGTTCGGCCAGGAGACGATCCATTAATTCGATAGCTTTTTTGGGTGTATTATGAAGAACTGATCCCAAAGCACCAGCAGCACCATCTTTACAGGCAACATCAGCAAATCGAAGGTCAACAAATTTGTCGAGATCAATAATGCTGCCCACATTCATTTTATCATGGAGATAGTGCTGAATTTTATCCAGATCAGCCTTGACAGGATACAGATCATTGGTTTTGATACCAAAAGGATCTGATAACACGTTTTTTAATAAAGGCACCCGCAATCCCAATGTTTTTTTAGGATCTAAAAATGAAACACCAATTTCAGCCGCAACCCCCGGTTTTTGATCAACAAATTGTCCGGCTTCAACAAGATAATGTGTCAGTTCCTGCACAGCATCTGGAAATCGTTCGATAAATTCTTCCTGAAGTGCAACAATACAACAAGGATGGTTTTCCCATAGTTCGCTGGACAGGCCGATTTGTTCGGCAATACCGCCAGCAATAGATTTGGTGCCAATAGGTTCAGCCACCATAAAACCACAGGTTTTTACATTTGATGACATAAATTCTGGCATTTTGATTGGCGGGGTCACCTCAAAACTGACATCAACACCTTCATCGCCAGCAACGCCGGGTTTAAGGCCAATATTGGTAAAAAACATATGCGCCATCATATTATGAATGGACATTGTATGGGGAATATAGAATGATTTGCCTTTAAAAAAATTTTCATAGGGCTTTTTAAATTTTTCACCCTGTCGATTTTTTACAATAATGCTGCCACCCTTGTGCGCAAATAAAATGAGTTTGATTTTAGCACCATAGGCAAACAAATCCATTGCAATTGGAGCCAATACAAATGCACCTTCAATGGTTTTATCTTCAAGGGCTTTTGCAACAGGGTTCCAACTGGTCATGCACTCTGTTTCCAACTCAAAATGCTGGGGATTAATTTTTCCACTTGTAATTAAATGTTTGAGCGCACCAAGCGCGATATGATCGGTAATTTGAATATGGGCGATTTTTATGATTGGCTTTCCAGTGGCACCATAACGTGGCTCGAAAACAGCTTCAGGTACCTCTTCTTCAGATTTTTCAACAAATGCTTCTTCAATTTTAGCTTTCAGTTCTTCAGGCCCAAAAGGCTTGGTGATAAAACTACTGACACCTGCTTCAGAAGCCTTTGTCATTTCTTTTTTTTCACCGCGGCCAGTAGCCATCACAAAAGGCAACTTTTCAAATCGAGGATTTTTGCGAACCCATTCAAGAAGTTCAAACCCGCTCATATTGGGCATGTTCCAGTCGCTAAGCACAATATCAATCGGGTTACTTTCCAGTTTGTCGATGGCATCGTTACCATCTTCAGCTTCAACGACATTGGTAAACCCCACTGATTTAAGAACATTCATCTCCATTTTCCGCATAATCCCAGAATCTTCTACCAATAATATGGCAATGTTGGGGTCTACAGACATGGATTTTCCTCCTGCGTATTTTTTTGACCCATTTGAAAGATTGTGGATTCATCATACAAATGGGTACGTTATTGAATCATGGTTAAGTATAAATATATACTAAAAAAAATAATGCTTTGCAAGCTACTTTGAACTGTTTTCCAAAAGAAATGGTTCCAAATTTTTATAGGCCCTATTTAGTTCTTTCAATTTTGATACCAATTCATCAGTGGGTGCTTTTTCTTTTGCCAGGCTTTCAAGGGCAAATGCAATTTCACTGGTCTGTGATGCATTTAGATTTGCAGCTGATCCCTTGATTGAATGTGCATTGATACATGCAGCATCAATATCATTGGATTCGATATTTTTTGCAATGGTATCCATTCGAGCAGGGACATCTGTTAAAAATTCATCAATCACCATCTGCACCAATTCATCATCATTGCCCATACGCATGGCCAGTTTTTCATAATCAAATATGGATTTACTGTCAATTGGTTCATTTTCTGTACAGTGTTCATCCTCTGATTTAGAGGTAATATTCATTGAAGGCTCCTTGTCATTCGACAATTGTTTATCGTGGTAAATTTGAACACCTTTGGTCATACGTTCAATTACAGATAAAACTTCTGTCGGATCAATGGGTTTGGAGATAAAATCATCCATGCCAGCATCCAGACATTTCTGTCGGCTGTCCCGCATGGCATGTGCTGTCATGGCAACAATGGGTACATCATGGCGTCTGACCGGTGTGTTTTGATTTCTGATCGCCTTTGAAGCGGTTATGCCATCCATGACAGGCATTTGAATATCCATAAAAATTAAATCGTAAACCTTATCTTTTAAAATTTCCAGCGCTTTTTGACCATTTTCAACGATATCGCATTGAAATCCCAAACGATTCAAAATACCTTTTGCAACTTTCTGATTCACTCTATTGTCCTCAACAACTAAAATGCGCATATCTTGAAGCGCATCATCAAGTTCAGGCAAAGGTGATTTTTTTGAATTTTTTTCGTTGGATTGGGGCGAAAGGATTTTAGTCAAACAATGGTACAGATCAGAATAGATAATGGGACGCACCATTGAAATGATCAGATTGTCAGGTTTTTGATTTTTAGGCGCTACTTTCTGGTAAATGGGAACCAATTTAATAGACCCGATGTCTGATAATTCTGCAAATCGTTCACACACATTTTTTCCAGATAGTTTCGGCAATTGGTTATCAATAAAACAAATTGTGTAGGGCCGATTGTCAAGATTGGCATGAATGAGTTTGCCCAGTGCATCAGAAATAGTGTTGCAACAATCATGTTTGAGTTGCCAGTAGTCTAAAAGAGGAATAATTTCTTGTTGCAATCGTTCGTTATCACTTAAAATCATAATTTTGGTTGTCTTGCAAATATCTGTATCAAAATCATTATCCGGTTTTTTTTCACTGGATACATCCTCACTCGCAATAGAAAACCAAAATGTGGACCCTTTACCCAGTTCACTGCTTGCACCAATTGAGCCGCCCAGCATTTGAGCCAGTTGTTTGGATATAGACAATCCCAAGCCAGTCCCGCCAAATCGTCTTGTAATGGAAGTATCAGTTTGTGTGAAAGATTGAAACAAAAGATGCAGCTTATCTTTCTCGATTCCCATTCCAGTATCAGTGACTGAAAAATATATTTCCTGTTTCTGTTTGTCCTTTATCATTTTTACATCAACGTATATCCCGCCCTGTTTAGTGAATTTAACAGCATTGCCTATTAAGTTCAGCAATATCTGACGCAGTCGAATTGGATCGCTGCAAATAATTGAAGGTACATCTGACTTGATTACAATAGATAATTCAAGATTTTTTTTCTGAATTTGATCTGCAAGAATCTTGACAACATCACCAATGGTTGCCCGAATATTAAAATTGATTCTTTCCAGCGTCAATTTTCCAGCCTCAATTTTTGAAATATCCAGAATATCATTGATAATGTTCAATAATGACTCCGAACTGTTTCTGATTGTCAACACCTGACTGCGTTGTTCATGATTCAAGTCAGCACTTAACAGCAGATGGCACATACCAATGATTCCATTCATTGGGGTACGAATTTCATGACTCATATTGGCCAGAAATTCACTTTTAGTCCGACTGGCCTCTGCTGCTTCTATCGCCAGTTTATTGGCTTTTTCTGATGCAATACTCAGCTCTTCTTCAGTTTCTTTCTGGTGAGTATTATCAGTCGCAATGCCGACTGTTCGTTTAACTGTATCTGTCTGGTCCTTTACAGGAAAAATGCGCATGTGAATCCATCGGATATCACCATCAGGCCGAATAATTCTAAAAGAAGTATCCATCGCAAAATTTTGTTTGACCTGATCGGATTTCATATGATTGATCAGGGCACGTTGATCTTCCGGATGAACATATTTAACAAAGGCTTCAAGATCGAGAAATAATTCATCAGATGACCTCCCCCAAATGGTTTCATAAGATTTATTGATAAAGATTAATTGATTATGTGTCTCTCTTATTTCTGTCAACCACATGACATCCTGAATATTTTCTGATATTTCAGAAAGCATACGTTCTTTTTGCAACAGTTCCATTTCAGTTTTTTTAATGCTGCTGACATCTCTGGCCACATGGACACATGCTTCAATCTCACGTTGAACATTCATGATTGGGGATGTAGTAACCAATAGCCAGCTATTTAACTGATCGTTATAATGTTCATGCATGTGGGTTTTGCCATCAATCAATGTTTGCTTAAAAGGACATTCTGGAATAACAGCCTTACACTTGTGCATTAAATCAAAACATTTAATGTTTGTGCATTTCAGTGACGCTCCCAGGCGATCTCTCATGGGTTGGTTCATTTGAAGGATATTAAAATCTTTGTCAATGATTGCAATCATATCTGGCACAGCATCGAATGTCAGACGCCATTTGCTTTCAATATCGTTTTCTTTTTGATCGTTAAAATTCATTGCGTTGTCCTGTAGTAAAGTTAAATGTCTGAATCATTATATTATCGTACAATTTTGGTTTTTCCAATTTATGCGGACAATCACTGACTAACATGGCCCCCCACATCGCACGATTGGAAAAACGATAGTATTAATCGTAAATTTTATTTATCACATGTGAAACAGTAATGTCATTCAAGCATTTTTTGTGGGAACACTGTCGATTGCCTTTTTCAAAACAGGGCGAACATAGCGGTAAATTTTCAGGTATTGTTTTTACACATGCGCCAATGGGCCGCCATCGTCTGATATCTGATGGTCCAAATATAGCAGTTGTATCAATCCCCATATAGGCTGCTAAATGGCTTATTCCGGAATCGTTTCCCACAAAGTGATCAGACAGCATCAAGTATTTCATTATCGTTTGAATGTGATGGGTTTGTACAATGTCATTGCAATTTACCTTGTTTTGAATAAGCACTTTCATCAATGCATTTTCAGCAGGCCCAAGAATCCATCCAACTGAATGTCCCTTTTCAATTAATTGTTTTGAAAGTGTCAAATAACAATCAATTGGCCAATTTTTAAATGAACTGCCAGAACCTGGATGGATACACACAGATTTCCACTGAAATTCATAAGACTTTTTATAAGATCTGGTTTTTTTTTGCAATATGAAATCCTTTAATCCTGAATTATTTCTGGATTTCAAGTTTTTCCCCTGTAAAGTATCCATTATAAATTGGACTGTATGAACAGTTTCATGGACTGGTGGTCTGGGCGGAATACGAATTATATTTCGATTGTATTTATTTAAGCATTGTTCCCAATCCTTTGAAAATGAAAAAAGTAAAATACATGGATACTTTATCAACCAGTCTATGATATCCGGATGCGTCATTGACATAAAAACAGAACTAATCTTTGGATTATTGATATCAAAGACATTCCGGATATTGGGTACAATTTTAAAAAGTGGTGCAATATGTCTCTGACAACAAAAATCGAACATGTTTTGTGAAAAGAAACATTCAATTGCGGTCAATGCACTAATTACATCACCCAAAGCACCGGTATGAATGATCAGTGCATTTGCAGGCAAATCGTTTGGAATAGATTCAATGGGGTTCATTCACACGATTGTTATTGACTATCAGTTTGTTTTGTCTTGCTTTGACGATCTGCAGCCATTTCTGAATTAACTGAAAATTCTCCCTTTTTGAACAACACCCATTTCAGCCATACCTGACCAAACTTAAATAATTCGATTTCATCATTTCGCATGATATCAACAGTTGTGTTATCCACATTATGCAATTTAATAAAATCACTTTCAAAGACAAAGCGTTTGAATTTATCTATATTGTAACTGGCAATAAAAAATAAATGTTTGGCCTTCTCAGTTAAATGGAGAGTGGGTGGAAAAGATCTTTTCATGACCATCAAGTCGTACCATCCAGCATTGATTTCATCATAGGAAGAAGCATCCTGGTCATTGCGCCAATCTCGGACTGTCCATCTACAATTTTCTTCAAATCCCTTACAATGGGACTCATTGATAAAAAAGAAAAAGCCTTGCTGATCATCTGCATCATCTTTATGTGCTAAAGTGCCAGATCCGAGCGGATAATAGCGGCAAGTTACCGGTCTATCCGAATATATCAGACATCCATCCTCCCGAACAAATGGACACGCGTTATCTTCATCTTCTAACATTTTCAATGTAATAACAGGTAAATCTGTTTTGTCCAGTAGTTGCGGTGTTGTATAAATTGCCAGAAACTCATCTGATGTTAAATTCAGTCGATTTTTCATGCGAATAATATCATAAGGCGTTAGAATGATATTGATATCGCGACAACAACTGGTAAAACATGCCAGATCTTTTCGACATTCAAATGTAAATGGACTGTCCAGATTTAGTTTGATTGGACTTATCTGGCCTGTCAATGTTGGTTTTTCCATATTCATCCTTCTTTACAGCAATGTTTTGTATCTTGTGCTTGACAGAAATATAAAATCATCGCATATTAATGATTATTTTGATTTTCTTGATTCAAGAAATCATCATTCAATTTTATATCATCATTTATTAAGCAATGTCAAGAATTCGGATTTTTTGATTGTATTGCGCGAAACTGACTTTTGTGTTAAAATATATTCTACATCAAATTTCATAAGGACATAACAAAAATGAAAATCAGGACAAAAACTGGACGCTTATTATTTACCCAAATCTATGAATACAATTGAAGCGATGGGCGAACAGATGAAACAGGATAAATTGCAGATGAAACAGGATAAATTGCAGATTCAGTTTTTAATGCAGCAACTAAAAAATGCTGGCATTAAAATCGAAAACTTATAACATAAGGATATAGCATAAATGAAAA
>Ga0272440_1000958_pt1 | contig 24076 bp, 18 predicted proteins | sample SSMMMBAug17_FD_192440 | JGI IMG/M metagenome (GOLD analysis project Ga0272440, IMG submission 192440) | Marine sediment archaeal communities from Little Sippewissett salt marsh, Falmouth, MA, United States - SSM-MMB-Aug17 | ecosystem: Environmental > Aquatic > Marine > Wetlands > Sediment ...
ATTAAAATTTTAATATTATGTCCACTTTGTCCACTTTGTCCACTTTGTCCACTGCGTCCACTTTGTCCACTGCGTCCACTTTGTCCACTGCGTCCACTTTGTCCACTGCGTCCACTTTGTCCACTGCGTCCACTACATAAACATTTCAAGAATTCAAAATTGTAATAAGTTGAATCAAATTATCTATATGATAATTAGCTTTTAAATTTTTATTTTTATAAGCAACAAAGTTAACATTTGCCTTTTGAGAAGCACTTTCATCAACATTTGAGTCACCAATATATAAAACCTGCTCAGGTTTTAATTTAAAAAAATTAATTATTTTTATAAGTTGATCTGGATATGGTTTTGGATTGTTAACATCAGAGCTTGTAACAACAATATCAAAATATTCATTAAGTTTAAATTCATCTAATACAATTGACATACTATTTGAGCGGTTTGTTGCAATTGCTGTTTTATAATCAGGTTTTAAAAAGCAAAGAAGCTCAATAAGATTTTCTTCAAATTTCATAAATTTCAAATAATATTTATAATCCATATTTTGGCGGTATAATTCTATATCTTTAAAATCAACATTTTTATCTTTAAAAAGATATGAAATTGAATTATCAACAGTATGAGCATGAACAAATGAAAATTGTTTATCAGTCATATCATTATATCCAAAATGATTTAGTATTTGATTATAATAATGTCTATTTAGATCTGCTGTATCGAACATGACGCCATCACAATCAAAAATAACAGCTTTAATATTGTTCATTTTATTTTCAGTCATTTTGAATATTATTTTTTTGATTTATTATTTTTTGGTTTATTATTATTTTGAATATTAACATAAACAGGTATATCAATCTTTTCTTTTTGTTTGTTATCAGTAGTAATATTAATTACATCTCTGAATCTTCCGGGCTTATCTTTTAAGCTTTCAATTGAAAATTTATATTTATTATCTGACTGTGCTAAATTTATTTTAATGTTACCTTTATGCAAAGTTGAATAATTTTTGATCTTAAAAGGATACTTTTTTGAAGGTATAATTTCAAAATTTTGTGTAATTTTTTCACCTTCTAAACCATAAATATCAACTCGATGAGGATAATTCGCAAATTTTTCTACTTTTCCAGATATTTGAAGCCTAACCTGTTTTTTTTGAGGATCATTAGTAAAAACAGTAGCTGTTTTTGTAAGCCTTCTTCCGCCATATCCTTTTGAATTAACTTTTATTGTTATTTTTCCCTCTTCACCTGGAGGGATACTCCTCGTATATGAGGATGCTGTGCACCCTCAGCCAGTTTTTACGCGTTCAATCCTTAAAGTAGCACCGCCATTATTCTTTACAATAAAATCATGCTCAACTGGTTCACCCTCAAGCAGTGAATTAAAATTATAACTGGTATCAGCAAAAAAAGCTTCAGGCAGATGACTAACTTTTGTTTGTTCTTTTGTAATACCTTGACTTTTGGATAACTTCTGTGTTTGTTCTTTTGTATTTTTAATATCTTGAGTTTTTGAAAGTGTTTTGTTTGGTTCATTAGCAAAACATATAAAACTCAAAGATAAAACTATTATTATTTGTAAATAAAATAATTTATTTTTCATAATAACTCCCTTGTATATTTAATAAAATAAAAAAAATTTTTATTTGATTTTAATTTTTTAAAAATCAAAATTTGCCTTATATAAATTCTCTTGTTCGTTTAATACTTCAATTATTATATTTAAATCAGTCATAGGATTCATAATTACGCTTCTTAAAACTACCTGACTAAAATTTTCTTTATATAATGTTGTTCGAGAAACAAAGCTTTTTCCAGCCTCCCTTTGCAGCCTTTGAACAGTAATATTAATATTATTTATTGTATTATTTATATCTTTCTTTTGTTCATGAGAAGATTCATTCCACTTTTGTTTTAATGATTCAGGAAATATTCTATAAGTTATAATATTTAACTGCGGTTCAGTTGCAATTTGAAACAGTTTTCTTTTTTTTAATTCATTAGCAAATTCTTTTGCAGTATCAATACCATGATTGATTAATAGACCATAACCTCTAGAACCCATTATGTCAAGAGCACTGCCTAAAACTAAAGATGTTGCAGCTCTAGATCCAACAAGTGAACGTATTCCTAAATCAACAGAACCAGGCCTGTTAACATATGCTGAATGATAAGCAATAGAATCCATTATTTTTGGATCTCTGAAATATACCATTCCACAGCTCATAGGCATATAAAATTGTTTATGGCCGTCAATTGTTACAGAATTTGCTTTTTCAATTCCAGATAATTTGTAATTATATTTTTCAGATAAAAGAGTCGGGCCTCCCCATGCTGCGTCAACGTGAAAATGAATATTATGTTTGCTGCATATTTCAGCTATTTCATTTAAAGGATCAACAGATCCAGTTTCTGTTGCACCGGCAATGCCAATAACTGCCAATATTTTTGTTTTAGTGTCAAACGATTGAATAATCTCTTTAAGCTTATTAATATCAAGCTTATTTTCCTGATCCATTGGAATTTTGATAATATTTTCATTTCCTATTCCTAAAACGCCGCCTGCTTTTCTTAATGAGTAATGTGCAAGTTGAGATACTAAAATTACGCATTTGTCTATATTATATGCTTTATATGCAGCATTAATTCCTTCTTTTTCAACTCCATCAAAATTATTTTTTTTCTTTAAAGCAGTATTTCTTATAACCCACATTGCTGTTAGATTTGCAAGAGTTCCATCTTCTATAAAGCTTCCAAGAGTACTATCTGGATTTTGAATATGAAGATTATAAAAATCTTTGTCAAATTTGAAAATCAGCCTGTGAATTTTTGCCAGAACCTGTCTTTCAAAGATTGATACAATTTTTGAAGTTTCAAGTTTTACAACATTTTGATTTAAAGCAGCTACAATTGTGTGAAGATGAACCATAAAAAATGGTATTGCTGAAGTCATATGTCCTATAAAATAAGGTGAAGCTACATTAACAGCATGTGGTGCTATATTTTTTATAATACCCTTTATAACATCTGCTAATTTTCTTGTAGGATTTTTATTTATTGTACTATCTTTAAACCAATCAGAAAGTTCCATTAAACTGGCTTCTTCAGTAATTCCAACATTAGCTTTTAAAAAATCATGCAGTCCAAAAAGGATTTGCTCCATATATTTTACCAAAGTTTTTCTAGTAGCTTCATTTTCAGGCCTGATAAAAATTCTTTCTAATGCCTTCCAGTCAGCAACAAGATCATCTTTCCCATTAGCTAGTTTATTAAATGACATATTGTTTCTTTCTAATTTATTTTTGTATTCTCCATATTAATGATTATATGCAATGTTATAAATACGTGAAAATTTATCAGCTAATATAATAATTAAAATACAAATATCAGTTAATCCAGCTTAAACTAACGTAAGTATTGCCATCATTATCAATATATGAATCACCTAAATCTCGGATATTTAGTGTAGCAATATTATCTTTAATAAGCTTTATTTGATTTTCTGATAAAAGTTTTTCTATTACATTATTAAATCTGTTTTCTTCCCATTTTAAAGATTTTCTTAACTCACATATTTTTACAGGATAAATTTTTTTATCTAATTTATCAAAATGTTCTTTAAATAAAATATGATCTTCTTTGTTTAATAATGAATTATTATTAAAATTTTGAGTTGAGTTATTTGTTTTAAGCGTTAATAATTCAATCTCTAATTTTTCAACTCGTCTTTCTAATTGTTCTATTCTTTTTTCAAGCATTAATTTCTAAGCCCACTTAAAATTTCATAGCCTTTAAGTATATCTAAGGCTCTTTTAATTTGATAATCAGATAGTAAATCATCTTTTGTAATTTTACCATGCCTTAATTCATCTCTATCAGATGAATTATTGTCATCTTTTTGTTCAATATCTTTTTCATCACTTTGTTTATTTTTTTGTTCATTTGTTTCAGTATTTTTTTTATCACCTTTCATTGGCAAAGCTTTGAGATGGTTTTTTAAATCCTTTTCTTTTAAATATTTTTTTCCTTCTAAATCTTCTTTATCAACTTCAACAAGACTTGATTTAACAACAATATCAGGTTTTATACCTTGTGCCTGAATTGAACGTTCTTTAGGAGTAAAATATCTTGCAATTGTATATTTCAGGCCATATCCATCTCTTAAAGGTTCAACTGTCTGAACTGAACCTTTACCAAAAGAAGTTGTGCCGATAATTAGAGCTCTTTTATGATCTTGAAGAGCACCGGCAACAATTTCAGAAGCACTTGCACTTCCTCCATTTATTAAAACAACAATTGGATAATCTCTTTTAATTTCATTTTCATGAGCTTTAAAAATTTTAGTATTGTTATCTTTGCGGCCTTTTATAGTAACAATGTTACCATCTTGAATAAATAAATCAGTAACTTTAACTGCCTGATCTAAAAGTCCTCCTGGATTATCTCTTAAATCAAGAATTAATCCTTTGAGTGCGTGGTCAGTATTTTCCATTTTTTCAAGGGCTTCAAGCAAATCGTCAGTTGTTTTATCTCTAAAATTTGTTATCCACACATAAGCATAACCTTCTTCAATATTGGAGGATTTAACACTTTCAATTGGAATAATGTCTCTTATTATTTCGACATCAAATGGTTCTTTTTCACCTTCTCTGGCTATTGTTATTTTAACAGATGTACCCTTAGGTCCTCTCATTTTTCTAACAGCTTCCCACATTTCCATATCTTTGGTAGATTCATCATTTACTTTGATAATTTTATCACCTGCTTTTATACCTTTACGAGAAGCAGGGGTGCCTTCAATTGGAGAAATAACTGTTAAAATTCCATCTTTTACAGTTATTACAATTCCAATACCTCCAAATTCGCCATGAGTATCAATTTGTAATTCTTCAAAAGCCTCTGGGGGCATAAATGAAGAATGAGGGTCAAGAGATCTGACCATACCCTGAATTGCACTATGAATTAATTTTTCAGTATCTACAACATCAATGTAGTTTTTTTCGATTATTTCTATTACATCACTAAAAAGTTTAAGACCTTTATAAGTTTCTTTATTACCTGCCGGGAGATAATTTGCTGCAAATAGTAATGATAATAATGTAATTAAAATTAATAATTTTGAATAATTTTTTTGTTTCATAATATATATAATTAACCTTTCCTAAGCCATTTCATTGGGTTCATTGGTTTTCCATGATGTCGAACCTCGAAATATAAACTAGGTCCATCTATTGAACCTGTATCTCCTAATGTTCCGACAACTTCACCCAATTCAACAACTTCTCCTTTTTGTTTAAATAATTCATCAGCATGTGCATACACTGTATAATAATTATCACCATGATCAATTATGATCATATTGCCATAGCCTTTAAACCAATCAGAAAACAAAACTTTTCCTGAACAAACAGCCTTAATAGGTTCTCCTTTATCAGCTCTAATATCAACCCCGCTTCTAAAATTCATAACACCAAACTGCTGATTCTTATATGCTCCAAATGACGAAATGATCTCGCCATTGACTGGAAATAAAAGTTTACCCTTAAATCTTTTAAATGAACCTGAATAATATTTGTTTTTATTGTTTTGTTTTCTTTTTAAAGAACTAACTGTTTCATCAAGTTCTTTTTGAGCATTTTTTAATGATTTTAAAGCTTCTAAAGTTAAAGATTTTTTATTTTGTATTTCAGCTAAAATAACTGAACGATCATGTTTTTGAGCTTTCATTAATTCAGTTGTATCTTTATAATTTGCTAATAATGTCTGCTTTTTATTTCTCTCAAGCCTTAACTGCTCAAATAATTTTTCCATTTGAGCCTTATCTTTAATCAATTTTTTTTGAATTTTATCGTCATAGCCTAAAATATAATCAAGATTTTTATAGTTTACTAAAAGATCATTAATTGACTGTGTTGAGCATATTAACTGAGAAGTTCCCATTCTACTAAGTTTATAAAGGGCTACAAGTCTTTTAGACACATATTTTTCAGCTTCTGTAATTGTATTAACCAGACTGCTTGCTTTTTTCTGCGCATTTAAAATTTTATTATCAATTTGATTTATCTCAGATTTTATTTTTAATAATTTTTTTTTATTATAATTCAGTTCTCTATCAACACTATCTAATTCAGCTATAATATCTTTTTCTCTTTGGTTGCAAGTTCTCAGCCTCTGTTTTTGTCTTCGCATGAGATGTTTTATATCTTGTTTTTTTTCTTCAATATTTTTATAATTTAAATTTTTAAAATTATTATAATTTTTTGATAAATATGAATCAGATATTTCACTCTCATCTGAACTATTATGAGCATAATCAAAAGATTGTGATTTTTCAGACTTTACTGAAATATATTTTTTACTGACAAAACCAATCCTGTCATTATACTTTATTTTAACCCATTGATCCCGAATTTCTAAAACATTTACATTAATGCCCTTTGGAAGTAAACTTATAGGCTCAGAGCTAATATCAGGAAAAGCTCTAAAATTAAGTCTGTCTGCTATAATTTCGCCTGTTAATGAATTATTTATTATCTCAACATATTTATTACTCACATAGCCAATAATTGTTTGATATTTAATTTTATACCAGTCTTCTTGTTGTTTTAAAATTTCAATTTTTGTTCCTTTTATTAAAGAAATAACAGGCGGTGAATCTTTTCCTGGCGATGGTCTTACATTTAAATATGATGAAACAATTTCACCAGTTATTGCTGCATTTGCAGTTATTACTGATATACATGAAAATAAAAAAATTAATATTATAATCTTATAAATTGTTTTAATGAAATATAACATCCTACCCATCCTATAAACATGCTAAAAATTATTATATTTATAGAAAACCAAAATGGAAAAAAAAGAGGTTGAAAAATATTTTGTGACCAATCAGGAACCTGTCCTGAAAATATAGAGATAAATATTAAATACAATGCAGCAAGTCCAAAAAGTCCTCCTATAAATCCTTGCATTATTCCTTCTAAATAAAATGGTACTTTAATAAAAGAATTTGTTGCGCCAATAAGTCTCATAATTTCTATTTCTTCTTTTCGAGAATAAAAAACAAGCCTTATTGTATTTGATATAATGAAAAGAGTTGTAATAATAAGAATAAATCCGATTGTTAAGCATGTGATTTTGAAAAGGTCAATAAAAGTTGTTACCTTATTAAGCCAGCCTTTTCCATATTCTACTTCTTTAATTTCTGGAATATTTTCAATTTTTATAGCAAGTTCTTCAATTTCATTCCAGTCAGTAAGCTTTGGGTGAATTTGAATATCTAAAGAAGCAGGAAGTGGATTTTCTCTTAAATTATTTAATAATTCTTTATGTCTTTTCATTTTTTTTTCTAAATATTTAATAGCATCATCTTTTGAGATATATTTTATTTCATTAATTCCTTTAAGAATTTTAAGATTTTCCATAATATCAAGAGATCGTCTTTCAGAAACATGGGAATCAAAATATGCCATTATTCTAATTCCTTGTTTCCATGAATCTATGACATTATTAACATTTAGAAAAAAAAGTCCAAAAGCTCCAACCACTAGTAAAGAAAGAGCAATAGTTATAATTGTTATTGTGTGTATAAGTGCATTGTTTATAAAATCTTGAAAAGCACCTTTAAAATATATATAAAAATTACTTATTAAACTCATTTTTCAATCATACCATTATCAAGATAAACTACTCTTCTATTTGTTCCATTAATTAATGACCTGTCATGAGTTGCAATAATAACAGTCCCGCCTCTTTTATGATAGTCATTTAACAGCTCAATAATAGTTATAGCCGAATCAGGGTCAAGGCTTCCGGTTGGTTCATCTGCAAGAATAATAGGCGGATCATCAACGATTGCTCTTGCAACAGCTACTCTTTGTTGTTCACCACCAGAAAGACTTGGGGGATAAGCATAAGCCAGTTTTTTCATGCCTACCAATTCTAAAATAGAATTTACTTTTTGTGATATTTTTTTTCTGCTGTAACCTTTGGCTTCTAAAACCAATGCAACATTATTATAAACATTTTTTGAAATTATTAATTTAAAATCTTGAAAAATTATTCCAATTTTTCTTCTAAGAACATGCACATTATGTTTAGTTATACGTACCAGATTTAAACCATCTATAATTATCTGGCCTTTTGAAATGGGCTCTCCAACATATAACAATTTTAGCATTGTACTTTTTCCAGCACCGCTTGGACCAGTTAAGAATAAGAATTCATTAGTTTTTACATTTAATGAGATGTCTGAAATAACTTCTTTATTACCATATATTTTATAAACATGAAACATCTGTATTATATGTTTATTTTTAATTCCATACATTTGTTTTTTTATGTTTTAATTGACCTGTTTAATTTACTTTGTTATTGATAATCTTTTTTAAATACAAAAATCAGTTTTTTTTTTTAAAGGTTCAGGGAGTGCTTTAATGAGTTTTCCTTGCCTGAAAAGCCTTTGCTTATAAAGAAAAAATGGCTTCTTCCAAATTTGCAAAGGCTTTTTTTATATCTACTGTTATAATAGCTATTAACATCTTGCAAAATTTAAAAAACTTATACTTGTCTATTTAAAATTAGAACATAATGCCCTTCGGGCAAAAAAAAAATTAATTGTTCTTAAATAAATAATAACTTAGTGTATTTCAAATAGATAAATTTCGCCTAAAGGCGGAACTACGAACTATTTAATTCATTTTTAGAATTTTAAGTACGTAGTTCCGCCTTTAGGCGGAATCAGAATTAACAATTTATATATTATAATCGACTATTTATAAAACCATTTTGTTTTTCCGATACATTAAAATATATTATAATCCAACCTTGATTTTTGAAAATAATTAATAAACAATTTTAAAAAATTTTGTTTTTCCAATACATTAAAGAAAATAAATCTAATTAAAAAATAAATTACAGAGCTTGTATATCCAAAAAAGGAATTAAAATCAACCTCTATGTATAAAATCTTTGTCTGTCCTTAATAATCATTTAATCACCCCAGATATCAAAATCAAGAGTCAAAATACCATTATCATTAAAGCATTTTTCAACTTTGATCATGAATGAATTGAGTGTAAGCAAAATTGACAGTTATAAAAGATAAAGGCATTCCTTGTATCTTCTTGAATTTTGGGGTAGATTGATAAAAATATAAAAATTTAAGCACCGGAGGTACGAATTATTATAGCCCAGGGCGAAGCCCTGGGTAATGATCTACGATGATCTTAGCCCAGAAAGGGCTCATTAATAATTAATTCGTATATTAATTCGCCCTTTCAGGGCTAAGAACATGGCTTTACGTAAACCCAGGGCTACGCCCTGGGCTGTAATAATTCGCGCTTTCAGCGCTGAGTTCCCCCGAAATTTAAAGATGATAACTTGCATGTAAATTTCAATTACCGAAAATCGTGCATAAAAGATGTTGACCGACAATTTTGGTTACACTCGAAAGAATTGATCTGAAAAGTTAAAACATGAAATTGAAATAAAGCTGTAGATTATAAAAGATTTTGGGGAGCAATAATTTCAAAAAGTTATCCATGCTTTATTATAAAGACCATTATATTTTGAGCTTGACTTTCCCCAGAATAACTGGAATGATTTCGGGGCTATTTATTGCATTATGTTCAAAGAAACATTAATTAAAATAAAAAAGGGCGTATGGACAGGTTGGGGGAAAAACTATCCAAGCGCTGAAAGCGCGAATTAATATAGCCCTGGGAAAAGATTTTCAAGAATCTTAGCCCTGAAAGGGCGTAATATTAATTGATTTCATTTTTTAATTCGCCCTTACAGAGCTAAAATTGTGGTTTTATATCACCCAGGGCTCCGCCCCAATGCTGTTGACTTAAGGAATGGAGTCCCAAATTTCTAGATTTGGGAGTGCGATAATATAAATTATTACATAAACAAATACATATTTTGGTGTATCTTTTTCACTCCCAAATCTAAAGATTTGGGACTCCAACTCTTAAGTCAACAGCATTGAGGCGGAGCCCTGGGCTATATTAATTCGCGCTTTGAGGGCTTGGAATAGTTCTCTCCAACCTGTACATACGCCCCATAAAAAAGACAACAAAGAAAGTATGATAATTATGGAAAAAATTAAAGTCGAACTTGATTTTATAATGAATAGGGTTATTTACAAAGAAATGTATGATGGCCATAAAGATGATTTACTTACAGGCGGTTTGGGAAAAACTGGATTGGAACAGCCAGAACCGGATTGTTTAGAATTCGAAAATCCAGAGCATCCAACCCGCGCAGAATTGAGAAAGAGAGCAATCCACAAAAATTATAGAGCAATTGTTGATATGTCGCCATATTATTATGGTAAACTTTATGGCCCGGTTATTGATAACGAACACAAAGAGGGATTAATAGCAGGTGAAGAATATTTAGCACTTACAGAAAATAGAGTTACATTGATGGTACAAATTCCATCAAATTTTGATATAAAAAAACCACGTATTATAACAGCTCCATCATCAGGTTCAAGAGGAATATATGGAGCTATTGCAGCTGTTGGAGAATGGGGATTGAAAAATGGTTTTGCTGTTGCATATACTGACAAAGGTACTGGGATAGGAGCGCATAATTTAGCAAAAAATTCTGTAAATACAATTTTTGGTGAAAGAAAAACAGTTGATTCAGAAGGCTATCCATCTAACTTTATTGCACCGATTACAAAAAGCAAAAAAAATACAACTGATTCAAAAGACATGAAACATTCATTTGCATTTAAACATGCACATTCTATGGTTAACCCCGAGAAAGACTGGGGAAAATATGTCCTTTATTCGATTGAATTAGCATTGGAAATTTTGCGAATCAAATATAAGGATGATGGTTTCGACAAAAGCATCAAGCCGCTTATAATTGCAGCAGGAATTTCAAATGGTGGAAACGCAGCCATTCGTGCTGCTGAACAGGATAGTAAAAGGCTAATCAGCGGTTTGGTAGTCTCAGAACCGAATGTATGCCCAGAATATGATAATTCCTTTGGAATTGTTCAGGGAAATCAGGAACCATTTTTCGATCATAGTAAAAACATTTTGGAATATATAACATTACAGGATGTTTATATGCCTTGTGCATGTCTATTATCAGATCAAATTAATTATTTGAAAATTATGTTCAATCTTATCAAGTATAAACTCGAAGACCCGCTTGAGCTTGTAAAAAATCGCTGTCGATCTTTAATAGAAAAAGGGCTGCTCAAAGAAAAAATATTGATAACAAAAAAAAATCTTAACAATGAGGATATTATCGAGGAAGATTATAGTAAAATAGCCAGAGAGGCACAGGAAAAACTTCACAGTTTTGGCTTATTGCCTGAACGCAATCTCTTACAGCCATTACATTTGCAAGTTATTAGAGCAATTGCTGTAACTTATGCAAACCAGTATGGATGTTTCAGTGTTACAGATAATTTGTGTGGTTACAGTTTCAGTGCTGTTGACGATGATGGAAAGCCGGTTGAAATTAACAAGAAAAGTGAAGCAAAGCTTTACAGTGATAGTAATGGAATCCCTTCTGATCCAAGTATAGATGGAATAAAAATTATTAATAATAATTCAGCTGATGGTCCAGTTGAAGATATTATATCTAAATCAATTTCAACCGGAAAAAAGGACATGAATCTGGACGGCTCATTGCATCTTTTTGCATTAGCAGGCGATAACCCGCAAAATCTTAGTAAAGAAGATTACCTTAAACATATAAAAATTCGTAAAGGAATAAAAGAGGTTTGTGCGACCGGGAATTTGAATGGTTTACCTGCTATAATCGTGCATGGAAGATCAGATGCTGTTATTGCACCTAATCATTCTTCCAGAGCATATTGGGGATTAAATCAAAAAAAAGAGTCGAAAAAAAGTAAACTTTATTATTATGAAATTACTAATGCACATCATCTGGATTGTTTAAATTTTAATCAAAAACAATTTATACCTTTGCACTACTATTATATTCAAGCACTTGATTTGATGTACAATCATCTATTGAATGGTACTTCTTTACCTGAAAGTCAAGTTGTCAGAACAAATCCTTCTGCATCTGTTGATGAACTTGATATTCGTTTGCCTGAAATTACAACAAATCCAAGTTCTGAAGATAAAATCGTTTTTGTGAAAAATGGTAAAAAACATCTCGTGAAAATTCCAGAATGATTTTTTTGTATTTTTTTGCTGGCAAATAATTTAATCAATACGTTGTATGCAGCATCTGATAAATCATTTGCGATTAATAGCTGAAGGTTACCAGCAAGTTTTTTATTTGTTTTATATACTCCCGAATAATTCGTCTCAACAAAATCAAGTTCATCTAATGTATTTTTATTTGGTGTTTTTGCACTTATTAAAAAAACTTGAACATTTTTTTCTTTCAATTTTTTAAAGTTCAAATAATGGATTAGATAACTCAAACTTTGCAATACAGAACGTTTATTAATTGATTGTGTTTTTTTTTATTCTAAAATAATATGTTTAGATTTGAATAGTTTCTCCCCCAACCTGTACATAGGCCCCCATTATATCTTTATGACTAAATTTGTTACAATATATTTTGCAATTTATAAAGATAAAAATAAAAAGTAAAATGAAAAAATAATTAATTTATACAGATATTTAGTTTTGAAATTTTATTTATTTTACTTTTTATTTTTATCTTTATAAATTGCAAAATATATGTTATTTAATCATATTATTATCGTCCAACTTTTGTTTTTCGTATTTCGTGGGGCCTGACAGGGACAAGCTCAGACTTACACTTAAGATAATTGGAAAAATCAAAGTTGAACCATAAAATATTTAAATTTAAATAAATTTGATGGTCTCGTAAAAAGTCAATTTTACAAAAATCGGTATTAATAATTTCAAATTGTTACACAGATAAAAATTTTATATTTTGACTTTTTACGAGACCATCAAATTTACATTATTTATACATTTCTTTATTTAATAATTTCCCTTTTTTAAGTGGACCTAATGGACCTAGTTGATGGGCAATAGTTAAATATTATTTTCCAAAAAGATTTGAGTGTAACCAAAATTGCCGGTCAAAGTCTAACTTGTATAGACAAGGCATACCTTGTCTATACAATACATTTACCAAAAATCATGCAAAAAAGATATCGAACAGCTATTTTGCTTACACTCAAATCTTTTTACCTAAACCTGTACGTCCTCTAAGTGGCACAATTCTGGCAATCTTTTTCCCATATCTTATGTAATAACTAATTAATAAATAATTGATTATATATTTTAATATCAAATCTTTAATAAGGAGAAAAAAATGCAAAGGAAACTTCCCCCACAACCTGGTAAAGAAAAACAAGGTTTGGGTGTCTTATTAGAAGAACAGCGCAAAGAAGCAAGAAAAAAAGCTGAGAGTAAAAGATCAGCAAGAATTGCTGAAAAAAAACAATCTATTCTTGAAAATCTGGGACAGGCAATTTCTGAAATGACAACAATGTCACAACAACTGTCTTCCTCTGTTATTGAACTTCAACAAACTATGAATGAAATCTCTACACAGGCAACAGATACCTCTGATGCTGCTGATAATTCTGTTAAAGAAGCTGATCAGGTAAATAATGCTTCACAATTAACTGTTGCTTCCACTAAAGAATCATTAAAAAAAATGAATTTAATTCAAGAATTTGTTAAAATGACCTTTGAAAATATCAAAAATTTTATTTCTGGTATTAATACAATGGTTGATACTAACAAAAATATCAATACATTAATTGAGCCAATGGTTCAAAAATCTGTTGAAATTGAAAAATTTGCTAATGATATTATCATCTCTGCTGAACAAATAAATTTATTTGCATTAAACTCTGGAATTGAAGCTTCTAGAGCTGGGAAATATGGCGATGGCTTTTCTGTTGTTTCTGATGAAATAAGAAAATTAGCATCAAAAATAGAGAAAATTGTCCTTATGATTGTTAATTCAGTATCAACTATTAGAGAATCAGTTAATAATTTAAAAAATGTTCTTTTAGATATTCTAAGCCAGTCTGAAGATGATGCAAAAAATGCCAATATTATTATGGACAGTCTTAAATCTGTCAGTAGTTCAATTGAAAAATTAATAAAAGATGCAAATGAAATTTCATATTCAACTAATATACAGGCTCAAAATACTCAGAAAGTTATTGATAATACAAAAGATATAGCATCAGGTGCTTCTGAAGCTATGGCTTCGACTCAAGAATCTAACAGTGTTTTAATTCAACAACTTAAGGTTATGGACAGTATTACCAAAAGTGCATCAGATATTGAAGAACAAACTGAAAAACTGGTAAGCAGGAAATTTGATATTAATATTGGTGACGACATTTCAACAAGTGCTGAAGAACTTAGTGCCACAATTGAAGAAGTCGCTTCATCTGCTCAGATGATTTCATCATCAATTGATGAAATTTCTCAAGCAGCAAATCAACAATCTTATGCTTCAAAAGAAAATTTAGAATTAGTACAAAAAGTTGAAAATGCTGCACAAACAATATTAAATAAGTCTAACTCAAATCTAAAACTTGCTTATAACCTCAAGGATATTTTAAAAAATTTAGATACTGAAATAAATTCAATAATAAAAGATATTTCATCAAGCGCAAATAAAAATATTGATTCTGCAAAAAAAATTAGACTGTTAGATGAAGAAATTGCCAGCCTGGAAAATAATATCTTTCGTTTAAATAATCTTAATGACCTTACTACACTTTTTGCTGTAATTGGAAAAGTTGAATCAGTAAGAGCTGGTGAATATGGATCTGGTTTTTCAAAAGTTTCTGATGATATTCGTAACCTTGTTGATATTACTTCAGATATTATTCCTGAAATTGGAAAACGAATTAGAAATATTAAAGAAAGCATTATAGTTATTACAACAAATATTGAAATTGCTGGAAATAAAATAAAATCAGAAGTAGAAAAAGCAGGTGAAACTTCTAATAGATTAGAAACAGCCGAAAAAGATTTGATTGATATTATAGAAGTTGTTGAAAATATCCAAAAACAATCCCAAAATTCTCTTACTTCTACAAAAAATCTTAAAAAAAATATTGATAAAATTTCATCTGCTGCTGAAGCTTCAGCTGCTGCCTGTCAACAGGCTGCCTCTGTCGCAGATCAGCAATCACAAGCAACAAGAAATCTTGCTGCCACAGCAGAAGAAATCGCAGCTCAAACTGATGATTTATAAAAGCTTTCATTATAATCAAATTTTGGTTTTTGTTATTTAACAATGACTAACATTAACAGTCAAATAAATATACTTTAATTAAATGACTGAAAAACCAAAATTAGACTATAATTTTTGCAGGAGAATAAATATGAATAAAACAATTGAAAAAATAAATAGTCTTGCTGGTCAATACACACGATTTATTATTTCAGGTGAAGAATATGGCATAAAATCATCTCAAGTAAAATCTGTAGTTAAAATTCCTAAAATTAGAAAAGTTCCAAAAGCACCATATTTTATTGAAGGTGTCTCAAATATTGATGGAAGAATTGTTCCTCTTATTAATCCAGTTAAAAGGCTTGATATTTCTCAGGATAACAAATTAGATGATTGCAAAAACAAATCCTTTTTATCTAAAAACTCTCTTATTTTAGTTGAATTGGATAAATCAATATTTGGTATATTGGTAGATAATATTACATTAAATAGTAATATCTCATCAGAAATTATTGAACCTGTTAATCCATTAATAAATGAAAAAGGCTTTAAATTTATTACAGGTATTGCAAAACTTCCTGATAATATCATATATTTAATTGATCTTAATTCAATTCTGACAGCAGGTATTCAAGTTGAACAATCTGATAAAGAATCATATGTTGAATTTAGCAGCTATTTGAACAATCTATTTAAAAAGAAAAAAATAAAAAAAAACAAACAATTTTTAAAATTTCAAATTTCAGATGAAATATATGCTATTTCTTCAAATAAAGTTAAATCAGTAGCTCTTTTTTCAGACCTGATATCACAAACTAAAGGGCCTGACTATCTGGCAGGCATTATAAAACACAATAATTCAATGCTTCCTGTAATTGATCTTCAGATTAAATTTAATCTTAATATAAAACCATATACAAATAAAAGTCGCATTATGATTATTGATTCCATGGAATATGGATTCGGCGTTATTGTTAATAATATAGACGATTTTATAAGTCTATCTCAAAACCAAATAAAAAAACCTCCAGAAGGTATTAATGATTCAAGTTCAAATCATATAAATGGAATTGGTATGATTAATGGTGGAAAAGAAATGATAGTCATGATTGATGAAAAAAATATATTAAATCATGAACAAATTAATGAACTATTAACAATGGATAATGTTAATATGAAATCAATTGATAAGATTAAAGATACAACAACAAAAAGTTCTTTTACTGATTATCTTATAGTTAAGGTCAAAGATATTGAACTGGCAATAAGAACCTTTGATACTTTAGAGGTAATATTAAGCAAAGATATAAAATCAGTTCCAAAAGCACCTTCTTATATTAAAGGTGTTGTTTCTTTTAAAGGAGAACCTTTACCTGTTATTGATCTTTATATTCGGCTTGATATAAATAAAGAAAAACAAGTTAATAAACCAAAAATTGTTATTGTTAGCAAAGATAATTCTCATTATGGACTATTAGTTGATTCTGCTTTTGAAATTTTAACAGCAGCTCAAGAAGACATTGTTAAGCCCCCTGATATATTACATAATGTTAATATGAAATATATAAGCAATATTATTATGACTAAAGATACTGAAAGGTCGCCAATGATTCTTAACCTTGATTCTTTGGCAGATAAAAAAATATGAATGAACAAATAAAAGTATTAATTATTGAAGATTCTGCTTTTATGAGACGAGAGTTGACAAAAATAGTCAACTGTAATCCTGAATTTTTAGTTATTGGTGCTGCTATGGACGCAAAAGATGGTATTACAATGGCTAAAAGACTTAAACCAGATATTATAACTATTGATTTTAAATTACCTGATATGGATGGCATTACCTGTCTTCAGCACATTATGATTGAATGCCCTACTCCATGTATAATGATTAGTGCATATACAAAAAAAGACACTATTGAAACTTTCGAAGCATTAGAACTAGGCGCAGTTGACTTTATTCAGAAACCTTCAGGAGAAATTTCAAAAAATATCTGGGATATTAGTAAAGAAATACATAATAAACTTAAAATGGCTTCCATTGCTAATTTAAATGCTTTAAATCGTTTTGAGCCAATAAGTGTAGAAGAAAAATCTGCGGCAATTAAAGATACTAATATCCCAACAGCTATAGTTGTAATTGGTGTATCAACTGGCGGCCCCAGAGTATTAATGAAAATAATGCCCAAAATTCCGAAAAATATTGGCGTTCCAATACTATTAATTCAGCATATGCCTCAAAAATTCATTCCAGGATTTGTTGAAAGAATAAATCAATATAGTTCTATTGAAGTTAAAGAAGCTGAACAAGGGGAACTATTATTAAACAATATTGTATATGTTGCAAAAGGTGGAAAAAATATTCTTCTTTCAAAAAATAATAAAATTACAATTAACGTTAAAATCCCATCAAAAAATGATCTTTTTGTACCATCTATTGATAAAGGGATGAATTCAGCTATTGATATTTTTCAAGATCGTTGTGTAGGTGTAATTCTAACTGGAATGTGTGGTGATGGTTCACAAGCTATGGAGAGGCTATACAATCTTGGAGGTGAGACTATTGTTGAATCTAAAGAAACAGCAGTGATTTTTGGTATGCCTCAGGATGTTATTAAAAAAAATGCAGCTAAAATCATTGCTCCTGCACATGAAATAGCTAATAAAATTCAAGGAGCAGTAAACAATGTTTACCTTAGAAAATTCAAATAATAATGCTAATAATCAAAAATCAAATGACAATTTTAAATCAGCTGATAGTAATTTATCAAATAAAATCAAAATTCTGCTTAATTCAGATGACCCTGAATCTTTACGAAGTTTAATGAAAATAGCAGATAAAAATAATTATATTACTACAAGTGATATTCTTCCTCTTTTAAAATCTGAAAAATCAGAAATTCGATCAATTGCAATTGAGTTACTAAATAATATTGGATTAAATGATGTCTCAAGCCTGATTACTTTATTGTCAGATAATGATTCAAATATTCGTAAAATCGCAGTTGATATTATGAAAGTTATTCGTTCTTTTGAAGCTGAAGATCATTTAATAAGATTACTTTTTGATGATGATATTAATGTCGCAATTGGAGCTTCTGAAGCATTAGGTAATTTAGGAAGTAAAAAAGCAGTCCCTCACTTAATTCAATGTTTATCAAAAGATCCCTGGATGAAAAGCTCTGCAATAAAAAGTCTTGGTGATATTGGAGATGAATCAGCTTTAAATGCTATAACCTCTATTGATATAAATGAAAACCATGTAGTTCTTTTTTGTGCTATTCAAGCAATTGCAAAAATTGCAAGCTCTAAAGGAATAGATTATTTAATAAAACTTATGGAATTAAATAATGATAATCTTTTTCCACATATTGTTTATGCTCTTTCAAATATTTTAATTAATACTGATGATTTTACCATTAATTCAGTAAAACAAAAAATTGATGCTTCAAAACTTATCAAACTATTAGAAAATGATAATAAAACATTTGTTGGCAGTGCAATTGTTTTATCAGGTCTATTTAAAGAGGATTCTGCTGTTGAAAAGCTTATTATTCTCTTTACAGAATCAAATGAACAGTTATTTGAAAAATTAGAAACCGCAATTATCAGCATTAAACCCAAAAAAATTGAACCAATAGTTAAAATTATTGATGATCCTTTAAGCACACCAAATATTAAACTTGCTGCTATTCGAATTTTGGGTAAACTTTCTAATCCTGAAGTTACAACTATACTACTTGATAAAATATCAACTTTTGATGAGGATATAAAGATTGAAGCTTTAAAAACATTAGCTCAATTTAAAGACAAACGTTTTCTTGATTATGTGCATTCACAATTTTTTCATGTTTCAGAAATTATTCAGATAGAAATAATTGAAGTTATGTCAATATTTATGGATAAATCTTCAATAACATACTTATTAGATAGCTCAAATTCACAATCAGATATGGTTAGATCTAATGCAGCAAAGCTTTTGGCTAATTTCAACACTAATAAATATTCTGATATTATTTTAGAGAAGCTTAAAACAAATAATGAAAATGAAATGATTTTTGCACTTGAAATGATGCCTGATATTTTAATTCCTGAATTTTCACAAAAAATTCTTCCATTGTGCAAACATTTAGATGAAAATGTTAGAAAACTGGCAATTGAAAAGGTGTCATATTTAAAGGATAGTAATTCTTTTAAAGAAATAACTGAATGCTTAAAAGATTATTCAAATATTGTAAGGAGATCAGCTATTCGTAGTTTGGAAAAATTCAGCAATTTTGATATTGCCCCATTGATATTACAGACATCTATGCAAGACAAAGATATTTGGAATCGCTATGAAGCTGTCCAGATAGCATGTTCTTTAAAATTAAAACAACTTCTACCAGACTTTGCACAAATGCTTCCAAATGCTCCTGATCTTGTTAAATCAGCAATTATTGATATGCTTGGTCAATCTGGCGATATTCAATATAAAAATAATATAACTGCATATATTTCATATGAAAACCAGAGAGTTTGCGAGGCAGCAAAAGATGCGCTTAATTTAATTACAAATGAAATTGTGTAATATAAAGATTTGATCATAAAAATTTTGGCTTGGTGTCCCAAATCAAAAACATTCCTCAACGTAATATTTTACGTCTGCGGAATATTTTGATCTGGCAGCTTGCCAAAATTTTTATTACTAAATCTTTATTTAAACTTAGTTATGGTATAAATATGTATTTAACAAACATTGATTTTATAAAAATTAGAGAATTAATATATTCAGAAACTGGAATATTTATTAATGACAGCAAGTTTGATTTTTTAATCAGAAGAATAAAATCTCGAATGAAGCATTTAGAAATGAAAACAATTAAGGATTATCTTCGGTTTTTGTCATTTGATTCATCAGGGAAAGAACTTGAAGATTTAATATTACTTATAGTTAATCATGAAACATATTTTTTTAGAGAATATCCACAACTTGAATTTTTTGTTGAAAAGATAATTCCTATTATTGAAGATGAGAAAAAAAACACACAAGCATTGAATGTATTAAGTGCTGGATGTTCAACTGGTGATGAACCATATACATTAGCAATTATTTTTAAAGAAATGCTCAATGATTATAATAACTGGAATATACGAATAGATGCTGTAGATATAAGTAAGAATGCTATTAACAAAGCGAAAAAAGGAGAATATAATTTAATGTCTCTAAGAGATACTCCATATGTTTATAGAGATCGATATTTTTCAAAAAAAGATGATAAATATTTTCTTAAAGATATTAAAAATAAAGTAAATTTTATATGTTCTAATCTTTATAATGATGATCAAATTATAAATCTGCCTTATTATGATATTGTTTTTCTTCGTAATGTTTTAATATATTTTGACTATAAATCTGGTCGGGCTTTACTTGAAAAATTGTATGATAAAATGAATCATGGAGCTTTTTTATTTCTCGGACAGGCAGAGTCAGTTGCAAGATATACTAATCATTTTAATATGACTCGATTGGGAAATGTTTTTACTTATAGAAAATAATTTGAGTGTAAGCAAAATAGCTGGTCGATATCTATTTTGCAAGATTTTTGGTAATTGAAATGTAGAGACAAAGCATGCCTTGTCTCTACGAGTTAGTCTTTGACCGGCAATTTTGGTCACACTTAAATAAATTATTGTAGTATAAAAATGGGTGTCCTTTCGGTAAGCATGGGTTATTTTTTATTTTTTGCCTTTTGGACAGAATACCGCTTGCTAACGCGCGCGGCTCTGATTCGTCAATATATGCTTGTTAACAGAGCCGCGCGCGTTAGCAAGCGGTTTGTGATTAATGCCACAATTCTTTATTTCAAGGCATACTTGCCGAAAGGACACTAAAAATGGAGGTTTTAAATGTCAAAAACTGTATTAATAGTTGATGATTCGGAATTTACATTAGAAATTACATCATTTGCTTTAGAAAATGCTGGTTATAAAACACTTACTACAAAAAATGGCTTAGAAGCCTTAGAAATATTGTTTAAAGAACATGTTGATTTATTAATTGTTGATATTGTTATGCCAGATATGGATGGTTATTCTTTAATTAGAGAAATACGATCTGATAGTAATTTTATTGAAAAACCTGTTATTATTATGACAACACAAAATGCTGCAAAAGACATGACAAAAGGCTTTGAAGCAGGTGCAAATGTCTATTTGATTAAACCTGTCAATGTTGATGAAATCATTGCACAAATAAAACTTCTTATTGGCGATATAGAATAGATATTTTTATTAAAGGAATTGTATAATGCAATATAGTTTTAAAGTAACAAATAAGATGAAAATCAAATTTCAAAGTGAAGCAAATAATTATCTAAATCAGTTTGAAAAAATGCTTTTGTTACTTGAAAAAGATTCTGATAATAAAGAAGCTGTTGACTCTGCATTTCGTTCAATTCACAGTCTAAAAGGAAATAGCGATTATATTGGATTCAAAGATATTAACACCTTAGCAAATGAGCTTGAGGATCTATTGGATGAAATGCGCCTCCAAAAAATACCTGTTATAAAACCATTAATAGAAATACTCTTTTATGGCCTTGATCTTCTAAGAAAAATGAACAGGCAAATAACTGAAAAAGTATATAAAGAAACTGATCTTACTGACATTCATAATAAAATTAGCAAAATTAAAACACTAACTACTAATGATAATAAAGCAAAATATCCCTCTAAAGATCAAAAACTTGACATAAAAGCAGTGTTTATAAATTCATCAAATCAACACATAAAACAATTACGTAATATCTCACAACAAATTTTAAATGAAAAACAAACACAAAATATAAAATCCTCTGTAAAAAGAATATTAAAAACTTTTTGTACATCAGCCACCTATATTAATATGAACGAAATTGTTGATATTTTGAATAATTTAGAATCTCAACTTGATAAACATGAATCATTAAATAAGGATTTTGCAAATCTTCTTTTAAAAAAGCTTATTTATATTGAAAAAATTCTTAAAAGCATGATAAGCGAACATATTGAAAAGGCAGATAATTCTGATGTAGATGTTTTAACTGATCTTTTATGCAGTGAAATGAAAATTGATCTTTCCAAAATTGATTCATTCATGAACCAGATTTTGGAACTTGGAATTGTAAAAAACAGGCTTAATTATTTAACAGATTTTATCCCAGATGATATTAAAGGCCATTCATGGTGTAATTCTATCAAAGAAACAACATTACATATCAATAAAATGGTCGAAAATTTACAAACAGAAATTTTAAACCTGCGTCTAATTAAAATGAATACATTATTTGAACGTCTTCCAAGAATTGTTAAAAATCTTATTGAAAAAACAGATAAGCAAATCAATCTTTCAATGCAAGGCGGAAAGATTGAAATTGACAGAAAAATTATTGAAATTTTAATAGACCCTTTAATTCATATGATCAGAAACGCTGTAGATCATGGTATTGAAGAAAAATCAGTAAGACTTAATATGAACAAAAATGAAATTGGAGAAATTTCAGTTAATGCTTTCCAGGAGGGGCGTCATGTAATTATTGAAGTTTTTGATGATGGTAAAGGAATTGACATAAAAGAAATAAAAAGTATTGCTGTTGATAAAAATATTATTTCTCAAAATAAAATTGATTCAATGAGTGATTCTGAAATTCTTAACCTGATTTTTGTTGCTGGTTTTAGTACTAAAAAAAAGACAACTTCATTATCAGGAAGAGGCGTTGGCATGGATATTGTAAATCAAAGCATGAAACAAATAGGGGGCAATGTTCAAGTCTTTTCTGAAAAAGATAAATATACAAAAATAAAATTAACTGTTCCTATATCAATGGCAATTAAAGAAGTTCTTCTTACAGAAGTTGATGGTGATATTTATGCCTTTCCTTTTTCAGCTATTTATGAAACTATTTATGTAAAACCTGAAGATATTCAAAGAATAAATAACAGAGACGCTATAATTTACAAAGATAATGTTTTACAAATAAAACATTTAAAAGAAATTATCGGAACATCAAATAAACAAAATTTAAATAAAAACAAACTTTCTGTAATCATACTTATATTTGGGAAAACAATGATAGGAATAGGAGTTGATAATATATTAAATAGTGAAGGTGTATTGAGTAAACCATTATCAAAGCATCTTTCTTCAATATCTGAATATTCAAGCGCAGCAGTTTTAGGTGATGGCAGCATTGTTCTAATTATAAATCCTTATGGAATATTTAAAACATTTACAGAAGAAAATCTGATTATATCGGATTTTGGGGAGTAATAAATTCATATACTTATATTATGCATTTAAAGCACCGAAGGTGCGAATTAATATTAGCCCAGTGCAACGCCCTAATGCTGTTGACTTAATAGTTGGAGTCCCAAATCTTTAGATTTGGGAGTGAAAATATATACCAAAATACGTATTTGTTTATATAATAATCAGTATTATTACACACCCAAATCTAAAGATTTGGGACTCCATTCCTTAAGTCAACAGCATTGGGGCAACGTTCTGGGTAATGTAAAACCAAAATTTTCAGCCCTGAAATGGCGATTTAAAGCATGACTCAAATAAAATTAGCCCTTTCAGGGCTTAAATTATTATGGATCAATTCTCAGAGCTTCGCCCTGGGCTATATTAATTCGCACTTTCAGTGCTTACAGATTTAGTCATAAAGATTTTGGACTGTGTTCCCAGGTAAAAATTCGTCCTCAACGTACTATTCTGGGCTATATTAATTCGCACTTTCAGTGCTTACAGATTTAGTCATAAAGATTTTGGACTGTGTTCCCAGGTAAAAATTCGTCCTCAACGTACTATTGTACGCCTGCGGATAATTTTGATCTGGCGCCTTGCCAAAATCTTTATGACT
>Ga0272440_1000959_pt1 | contig 24070 bp, 20 predicted proteins | sample SSMMMBAug17_FD_192440 | JGI IMG/M metagenome (GOLD analysis project Ga0272440, IMG submission 192440) | Marine sediment archaeal communities from Little Sippewissett salt marsh, Falmouth, MA, United States - SSM-MMB-Aug17 | ecosystem: Environmental > Aquatic > Marine > Wetlands > Sediment ...
TTCAAATGAACATTAATCTTCGTTTTGGTAAAATTTCAGAATTGTTACAAGATAAGATAAAATCAATTAAAGATAATGATAAAATCAAGGATCTTTTTGTAAAATCTTTTAGTTGTGAAAATGAAGATCAGTTTTTGAAAATGATTTGAATATAATTTTCCAATATATTTCCTTATAGATGATTTTCGGAAAAGAATTTGCCCATTATAAAATATTAATAATAATTAATTGTTATGTTGATTCTTAAAAGACATAAATCTTTTAGGTTGATAACAGAAAAAATTCATGTTAGTTAGCTAGTTTGTAAAAAATGATATATTTATTGCTTTGAAACAAATTATACTGGCAGTTATATTCAAAGGATGGGGGATACTATTATTGAATTAAAAATTAGAGTCCCAAATCTTAGATTTGAGCGTGAAATAATCACAAGAAAATATTTTTTATAATTTGTATTATACACGCCCAAATCTAAATTTTTGGGACTCCAATTAGTTTATTCGACAGGATTTTGTCGCCTGATCCTTTTGGATACGCCAGATTTAAATATTCATACATAATAATGTTATTATAAAATTTTATTATGCCAAATGGCCTTTTTATTTACAAATTAAATAAAGGTATTTATTATGACACCTGAATTCGTTATAGGCTTTGCACAAGAAGCTGTAAAAATGGTAATAATGATAGCAGCTCCAATGCTTGGTCTAGGTTTAATAGTTGGAGTAGCTATCAGTCTTTTTCAAGCGGTTACTCAAATTCAGGAAATGACATTGACCTTTATTCCAAAAATTCTTGCAGTATTTTTTGGTTTAATGATGTTTGCGCCATGGATGTTAGAAAAACTTGTTTCTTTTACCAGACATTGTATATCACAAATACCTATATATATTAGATAAATGGAACTATTTGATCTTACAATTGATATGTTTAAATCATATATTCTTGTTTTAATAAGAGTTAGTGTTGTTCTGTTTATGTTACCAATATTTGGTGGAAAAAAAATTGCAACCATAATTAAGGCAGGATGTGCGTTTTCAATTAGCCTAGTTTTATTACCAGTAGTTCATCCTGATCCAGCATTATTTCCTGATAATCCCTGGTTTGCCTTTATGATTTTATGTTCAGAAATTATTTTAGGTTTTTTACTTGGATTTATAATTGACTGTTTTTTTTCAGGAATTCAACTTGCAGGTCAAATGATTGGAATGCAAATGGGGATGGCGATTGCAACAGTAGTTGACCCAAATTCAGGAATACAATCATCAATGGTGTCCCAATTAGGTTTTTGGGTTGCTGTAATTACATTTGTAGTTTTAAATGGTCATATATTATTATTATTTGCAATAAAAGAAAGTTTTAGTATAATACCTATAGGTTCTTTATCACTTCAGGCTGGACTTTATAAACCAGTATTGCAAATGGCATCAGATATATTTACAATTGCTGTACAAATTGGCGCACCTGCTATTGCTGCATTGCTATTTACTGATGTTGCTTTCGCTCTGACTGCAAAAGTTTCACCGCAAATGAATGTATTTATTGTTGCATTGCCATTAAAAATTGCAATTGGACTTTTTTTCTTTGGATTGACATTAAATATGGTTCTTTATTTTATGAGAAACTATCTTAATGATTTTTTGCATATGATGAAAAATTTAATGAGTTTAATGGTTTAATTAGTGTCTGAACGAAAAAGGAATTTTTCGTCAAGAACAAGGAAGACAAAAAAAAATAACCGGAGGAATATATTTGATATTTTGAGGATTATTTTTTTTGTCTGACGCAGTTATTGGCGAAAAAGGCCTTTTTCGTTCAGACACTAATTATTATTTGATAACTCAGGCAGGTATATATGCCAGCAGAAACAGAATCAGGTGAAGAGAAAACCGAGGCCCCTACTGGTAAAAGAAGAGATGAAGCCAGATCTAAGGGGCAGGTTGCTAAGAGTCAGGAAGTTGGAACTGTAGCTGTATTATTTGGAGGTCTTTCTGCTCTATATTTGTTAAGTACTTTTTTATATAACAGACTGTATGTTTTTCTTAGGGATACATTTAAAATAATTGCACGTCCAGATTTGAATGATGCTGATTTTACTCATTTGTTTAGTGGATTTATTATTTATTTTTTGCTAACTATTATGCCAATTCTTGGTATAATTTTGCTTTTTGCATTAATAGTAACAGTAATTCAAGTAGGAGGCATTAAATTTTCATGGGAGGCAATAAAACCTAAATTCTCTTCGTTAAATCCAATATCAGGCATAAAAAAAGTAATGCTTTCAATGCAGTCTCTTATGATGCTTGTTAAGTCAGTTGCAAAATTATTTATCGTAGGAATCGTTGCTTATTCAGTTGTTGTGGACGAACTTGACTTTTTATTAAATCTTACACAAATGGAAATTCCTGCTATTTTGTTATATATTATGAAAATAATGGCAGAAATTTTTTTAAAAGTATCTGTTGTAATGATTTTTTTAGCTATTTTAGATTATTCTTATCAAAAATATGAATATGAAAAAAATTTAAAAATGACTAAACAGGAGATTAAGGACGAAACAAAACAAACAGAAGGTGATCCACAAATAAAGTCAAGGATAAAGGCTGCACAAAGGGAAATTGCTAAAAGACGAATGATGGAAAGTGTTCCAAAAGCGGATGTAGTAGTAACTAATCCAGTTCATCTTGCTATTGCAATAGGGTATGATAAAGATAAAATGAATGCACCTACTGTTCTTGCAAAAGGAGCTGGACAAATAGCATTTAATATTAAATCAAAAGCAAGAGAATTTGATATACCAATTGTTGAAAATAAGGAACTGGCAAGAAATTTATTTAAAATGGTAGAGATAGGTCATGAAATACCAGTTACTTTATATCAGGCAGTTGCAGAGGTTCTTGCGTATGTTTACAGATTAAAGGGGAAAGTCTAATTAAATATTATGGCAACTTCTATTAAAGATATAATTGGATTTGATAAAGAAAATTTTATTATGATTATTGGCATGATAGGCATACTGGTAGTTATGCTTATCCCTATGCCTACTTTTGTCTTAGATTTTTTATTGTCTATTAATATAACACTTTCAATAATAGTTCTCATTACTTGTATGTACGTAATGAAACCAATTGAATTTTTTATTTTTCCTTCTTTACTACTGGTTATGACTCTTTTTAGATTGTCTTTAAATGTTGCTTCAACACGATTAATATTATTATATGGCCAGGCTGGTCAGGTAATAGATTCATTTGGAAATTTTGTTGTTGGTGGTAATTATGTAGTAGGTCTTATAATTTTTACAATTCTTGTTGTAATTAATTTTATTGTTATTACAAAAGGAGCAACCAGAATTGCTGAAGTTGCAGCTCGTTTTACTTTAGATGCTATGCCTGGAAAGCAAATGGCAATTGATGCTGATCTGAATGCTGGAATAATTGATGAGTCTGAAGCCAGAACAAGACGTGAAGAAATTTCAAGGGAGTCTGAATTTCATGGTTCAATGGATGGTGCTGGTAAGTTTGTAAGAGGAGATGCAATAGCAGGTATTATAATTACATTTATTAATATAATCGGTGGATTTATTATTGGTGTTCTTCAACAAGGTATGCTGGCTTCTGAAGCAGCACAGACATATACTATACTTACTGTAGGTGATGGACTTGTATCACAAATTCCTGCTTTAATAATCTCAACAGCAACAGGTATATTAGTAAGCAGGTCAGCCTCTACAGATACAATGGGAAAGGAATTTAAAAAGCAGCTTTTTTCAAATGCCAACTCAATATATATGGGAGCAGGGGTAATTTTCCTATTTGGTCTTATTCCAGGACTTCCACATGCACCATTTATCCTTTTAGGCATTTCACTTGCAGGAATGATGTTTTATATGGGACAACGTGATGAAAAAGCAGAAAAAAAAGAAGCTTTATCTGAGCCGGATCGTGAAGAGCTCGAAGATGAAGGACCTGAACCAGTTGAACATCTTTTAAATGTTGATACTATGGAACTTGAAGTTGGATATGGATTAATTCCTCTTGTTGATAGAGGACAAGATGGTGAATTATTAGATAGAATTAAATCAATTAGGAGACAATTTGCTGTAGAAATGGGCATGGTAATTCCTCCTATCCATATTAGAGATAATTTAAAATTAAAGCCTTCTGAATATAGACTTATGATAAAATCTAATGAAGTTGGAAAATATGAACTTATGATGAATCATCTTCTTGCTATGGATCCTGGCGATATCTCAATGAAACTGGAAGGTATTGATACAAAAGAACCTGCATTTAATCTGCCTGCTGTTTGGATACCTGAATCACAAAGAGAGGATGCCAAATTTGCTGGCTATACTGTTGTTGATAATGCATCTGTTATGGCAACTCATATTACCAGCATTATTAGAAGTCATGCTGATGAACTATTAGGAAGACAGGATATTCAGTATCTTATTGATAATCTGGCAAAAAATCAACCAAAAGTTGTTGAGGAGTTAATTCCAAATCTTATGACTTTAGGTGGTGTGCAAAAGGTTCTTCAAAATCTTGTTAAAGAAGGTGTATCAATTAGAGATATGCTTACAATAATTGAAACATTAGCTGATTATGCTGCAATGACAAAAGATCCTGATATTCTAACAGAATATGTTAGACAGAAACTTGCAAGAACTATAGTAAGCCCTCATTTAGATAGCTCAGGCACATTATCAGTTATCACTTTAGCGCAAAATGTTGAAGAAGGCCTTTTAAATAGTATTAAACATACCGAACATGGCTCATATTTAAGTGTTGAACCAGCATTTGCAAATGCAATTATGAACTCCATTAGTAAAGAAACTGAAAGAGCTATGACTATGGGTTATCAGCCAATTATTTTGTGTTCACCTGCAATAAGGAGACATTTTAGAAAAATGGTAGAACAGTTTGCTCCATCACTAATGATTTTTTCTCAGAGTGAACTCTTAAGTAATATGCGCTTTAAATCAATAGGAAAGGTGCAATTGGGGAATGAAGGTTAAAAAATATCAGGCCAGTTCAATTGCAGAGGCAATGAAACTTGTTGGAAAGGATATTGGTCCAGAAGCATTAATATTATCTACTAAGAAAATTAATGACCCTTCCACAAATAAAAATCTTTTTGAAATAACTGCCATACCAGGACCTCCTCTTGATGGTCTTATTAAAGAACAAAATGAACTTCAGACTTCAGATGATTCTACTTTAGAGTATCTTAAAACTTTAAGATCAGAACTTATGAATATCAAAGAAATGATGTTCATGTTGAGTCAGTCAAGTAGTCTTATGGATGGCTTTTGTTCAACCCCGGGTGCTATTAATATATATGGTAAACTTGTTAAAAGTGGAATTTCAGAAAAACATGCAAAAAATTTTCTTGAAAAAGGCGGAATTTTTAATGAAAATGGTAAATTAACAATAAAAGAAATCAGAACTCGTGTTTTAAAAGAAATGTTAAAAGTTATTGAAGTTACAAATCCTTTTAAAAGCAAGAATCAAATTGTTGCTGCATTTATCGGACCTACTGGAGTTGGAAAAACAACTACTGTTGCAAAACTTGCTGCAAATCTTTATTTAAAGCAAAGAAAAAAAGTAGGCTTTATTTCAATAGATAATTATAGAATCGCAGCTTTAGAACAACTTAAGACATATGCCAGCATATTAGGTATTCCTTGTCTGCCAGCATTTAATAAAAGTGAATTAAAATACGCAATGAGCTGTATGACTGATAAAGATGTTATACTTATTGATACTGCAGGACAAAGCCATTATGATATGGAACGTATCAAAGAAATGGAAGTATTAATTGGCGGTAATTATCCTATTAGAACTCATCTTTTATTAAGTATAGGAACAAATGAGTCAGAGATGGAATCTATTGCTGCAAATTTTGGAGCATTAAATTTTAATAGTTATATTTTTACAAAAACTGATGAAACAAAAAAACGCGGTGCGATTATAAATCAAATATTAAATAGAAAGCTGCCTATTTCTTTTGTTACAACTGGCCAACGCGTTCCTGAAGATATTATTGCAGCAACTAAATTAGATGTTTTGCGTCTTTTGTTTTAATTTAAAACCTGAAATAATAATATTTCAGGCTTATCAAGGAGAAATTAGTGGACCAGGCTAGTGGTTTAAGGCAGTTAATTAATAAACATGCCGATAGCATATGGGCTGAAAGAGAGTCTGATAAAAAAATCAACTCAGATTCACAACCCAGAGCTATTGCTGTAACTAGTGGAAAGGGAGGCGTAGGAAAAACTAATGTTGTTGGTAATTTAGCAATTGCTATGAGTAGATTAGGTAAAAGAGTTCTTATACTTGATGGAGATTTAGGACTTGCAAATATTGATATACTTTTTGGAATTCGATCTACTTATAATATTCAACATGTAATAAATGGACAAAAAAAATTAAAAGAAATAATTGTAAAAGGCCCTGAAAAAACACTTGTTATACCAGGTGGTTCTGGTTTACAAGGTCTTGCTAATTTAACTCAAGGACAGAGAATACAGCTTTTAAGAGAATTTGAATCTTTTAATAATAAAATTGATATCTTTTTAATTGATACAGGTGCAGGAATCAGTAAAAATATTACTTATTTTAATATGGCTGCTCAAGAAAGAATTGTAATATCAACTCCTGAGCCTACATCAATTACTGATGCTTATGCTTTAATTAAAGTTATGTATAAACATCATGGTACAAGATCCTTCAAATTATTAGTAAATATGGCTGCAAATAAAAAAGAAGCTGTTTCTGTTTTTAATAATTTAGAAACAAATCTATCAAGATTTTTAAAAAATATAAGGCTTGAATATATTGGCTTTATACCTAAAGATGAACATATTTCAAAATCTGTTAGAAGACAACAACCTGTAGTAGTCAGTTATCCAAAAAGTTTGTCAGGTAAAAGCTTTGTTTCTTTAGCTCAAAAATTAATTAATCCAAACTCAAATAATTCCAAAGAAAAAAATACTTATTTTTGGAAAAAATTAATGTCAAATTTTCAATTATGATGAATATAAAACAAAAAGATACATATAAAGAAGAGTTTAAACAAAATGGCCATTACAGTGAAGATGAGCGGGAGAGTCTTGTAAAAAAATATTCGCATCTAGTTAAATATATTGCAAACAGAATTGCTATGCGTGTGCCTCCAAATGTGTCTATTGATGACCTTATTAGTAATGGTTCAATGGGATTATTAGATGCAATAAGCAAATTTGATCCTTCAAAAAATGTTAAATTCAAAACTTATGCTGAAGTTAGAATAAGAGGTTCTATACTTGATGGCTTAAGAAATCTTGACTGGATTCCTCGGTCTGTAAGAAAAAAAATACAAGATATGGAAAAGTGTATAATTAAAATTGAAAAAAAACTTGGAAGACCTGCTGATGACATTGAAATTGCTCAATCTATGAATGTAGATATTGAAGAGTATCATAATATTTTACATCAGGCAAAAACAGTTGATATTTTAAGCTTAGATGAACCTATCAGAGATCAGAATCAAACAGAATCAAGAGAATCGTATGTAAGTTTTATTCCCTCTGATCAGAATCCTTTTGATGATACTATGTTTGCCGAATTAAAAGATGTTGTTGCTAAAGCTATTCAAAAGTTATCAAAAAAAGAACAAAGAGTCGTTGCCCTTTACTATAATGAAGGCTTAACCCTTAAAGAAATTGGTGCAACACTAGATCTGACTGAATCAAGAATTTCACAAATACATACTCAATGTATTATAAAATTAAGATCAAGGCTTTCTAAATATTTTAATGATATTTAAAAATTAAATCTATTAAACTTTTATTAACAAATATAGGGTTACTAATATGGCTGATTCTAAAGAAAATATTGAATTAAATGAATCTAATAATAATGGTAATAATGAGGCAGATCTTGAATTTGTTACATTAAAAGACATTTCATCTGAACCAGATGATAAAAATATGTCTGAAACTCAAAAAGATCAAAAATCAGGTAAGAAAATACTATTATTTGTAATTTTTCTTTTCGTTGCAGGAGGTGCTGCTTTTGGTGTCTATAAAATTTTACATCTTTTTAAAAAAGAGCAAATATTAGAACATCATATTATTGTGCCAGTGCCGGTTGCAAAAAAATTACCTGAAAAGCCTGAATATCTATCTGATGAGTCAAAAAGTTTAAGCCCGGTTGAGGAAGAACCTTCTGCATATACATCAGAATCACTTGAGCTTGCACAAGAAACTGAACAGATTTCAAATGTCAAACAGGTTGACCAACTAACTGAATTACAGGCTAAAATTAATGATAGTGCTGATAGTAAAGACTATCAGCCATACTCGACAGCTGAACAACAAGAATCTTTTACTCAAATATCTGAAGGTCAAAAATCTCAATTAACGACTTCAGTAAAAAATCAAGAACTTGTTGATGAATCAAAATTATATACTGAAAACAACCTAACTAAAAGAAAACCTCTCTTTAAAATCTATAGTTTTAAAATTACTCCACCTCCAGAAGATATCAATGGAAATGGCATAGCCAAACATGATGAAAATATCACTGAAACTGTTGCAAGTGAAGAAACAACAGAGGAACCAATTGAAACAACTAAAATTGCAAAAGAGCCAGAAAAATTAACCAAAGCTGAACCAATAGTTGCAAAAGCTGAACAAAGAAGAAGAGAAGATATAAGAACAAAAGCAGTTGTATTTAAAGGCAAAATTCCTCTAATAAGAATGCATCCAGAGTTAACACTTGATTTTGATTCTTTCATTCTTTTATTTCCAAATAAAGATAAATGGACTTGTTTGTCAGTAGGAGTCTCTATAAAAACTTCCAGTGAAGTTGTATTTGAGGAAATTGAACAAAGGAAGGTATATTTCAGAGGGATAATTTTTGGAATATTAAATAGAATTTTTAAACAAAATTCCCCTCATATTTATTCTAAAGAAACTTTAAAAAAACAAATTTTATCAGATTTAAATATGCTGCTTGTTAATGGAACTATTGAAAATATCTATTTAACAAATTTTTTAGTTATTTAAACATATTCAGGAGTGTGAATCATTGATATTAATATTAAATATTTTATAATTACTTTATTTGTTTTAGACTTTGGCTTAATTATTTTATTATTGGTGTTCATAAAAAAAAATTCATCCAAAAATGGCTCATACGAAGCAATGGTTAATAAACTTGAAACTATGTTTCAGCCTTTTTTAGATGAAGCTCAGGTTGTAGCTGATCAATTTGATGAGCAGCTGCAAGAAAAACAAAAAATAGTAAATGATATAAATGAAAAATTAAATACAAGGATTATTAGTCTTAATCTGTTATTAAACAGAGCTGATAAATTCATGTCTAAACAAGGAATGTTAAACAGTTATGAAGAATCAGCCCATCAAAAACCAGTATTTGATATCCAGCAAGAGGTTATTGAACTTTTTGAAAATGGACTAACTCCAGATAAAATAGCTAAAAAAATTGGTATTCCAAAGGGTGAAGTAAACCTTGTATTAGATTTGAAAAAAAGATTTATAGATATTGAAAATTTTGAAAGCCCTAAAAAAGATGAAATAAATAAAAATTTCATTTATAATAAAACAAATGAATACAAGACTGCTGATAATTTTAAGAATAAATCATCTTTAACAAATAATAATTATAATATCTCAGGGCATTATATTAAAAATGATTTTAATGAATCATTAATGGAAATAGAATCCCTTATTGAAGAAGATAAAGTAGATTTATCAAGCAGCAATAATAAAATTGCATATAATAATAACTACAAAGGTGTTGCAACTGCAGAAACATTAAATGCTGATGAAATCCTTGCTCTTTCAAATAAAGGCATGGACCCTCTTAGTATTGCAAGAAAAATGGGTGTTGCTAAAGGAGAAATTGACCTGATATTAAATTTAAAACAAAAATTTATGAATATTGAAAAAGAATCTATGTAATAAATGTTTTACTTCTATTCAATCTTGCTTGTAATAATTAAAAAAATCCGCTAATAAAACAAATTATATTTTGTTAGCGGATTTTTTTTTAATTTTTATATTAAAGGTAATTATGTTTTATGGTAGAGAAAAAGAGCTGAAATTATTAGAAGATAAATATCATTCAGCAAAAAGTGAACTTGTTGTGATTTATGGAAGACGCAGAATAGGTAAAAGTACTTTGGTGAACAAATTTTCTGAGAATAAAAATATTTTAAAATTTGAAGGTATAGAAGGTGAACAGTCATTATTTCAAATCCAAAATTTTGCAGAACAAATTATTGCAAAAACCAGGGATCAATTTGCTGGCAGTAATTTATTTAAACGCTGGGAAATTGTTTTTTCATATTTGACCGAAAAAATTGTTATCAATAAACGTAGAAAGAAAAAATTAATTTTATTTTTTGATGAAATTCAATGGATGGCAGCAGGAAGAAGTAAATTGATTAGTATTATGAAATATTATTGGGATAACTTTTGGAAAGATAATAATGTAATGCTGATACTTTGCGGTTCTATTGCCTCTTTTATGGTTAAAAAAGTTATTAGTTCAAAAGCATTATATGGAAGAGTAACACTGGAAATATTGCTTCAAAGTCTCTCTCCTTCAGAATCTGCAATGTTTTTTTGTAACAAAAGAAGTAAAGAAGAAATATTAAAATATCTGATGATTCTTGGTGGTGTTCCAAAATATCTTGAGGAAATAGATCTGAATAAATCATTTAACCAAAATATAAATCAACTTTGTTTTCAAAAAAACAGTTATCTGCTAAATGAAGTATCTAAAATATTCTACAGTCAATTCAAAGAAGCAAAGACATACTTGCAGATAGTTAATATTTTAAAGAACAATCTGTTGTCTTTTCAAGAAATTGCTAAAAAGACAGGAAAAAAATCTGGCGGAAGTTTAAAATATTATATTGATCAGCTTGAAAATGCTGAATTTATAACCTCGTACATTTCAATTGACAGAGAATGGAATACAAAATTTAAAAAATACAGACTTTCTGATGAATATCTTGTTTTTTATTTTAAATATATTGAACCTAACCTTAAAATTATTAATCAAAATCCCCATGAAAATCTTTTTGAAAAATTGACATCTTCAAGTTTCACATCATGGATGGGCTTCGCATTTGAAAGATTTTGTCTAAAAAATGCATTTGATATTGCTGATAAAATGGGTTTTGGTAGTGAAGTATTAATTGCTTCACCTTATTTTAAAAAAGAAGATGAAACTTTTCAAATAGACCTGCTCTATCAGCGTGCAGATAATGTAATAACTTTATGTGAAATCAAATACCATACAAAAAAAATTGACAAACAAATAATTTCTCAGGTTGATAGAATAGCTTCTTTATTTCCTTTACCTCAAGGATATACTCTTGAAAAAGCCTTGATAAGTTTATATGGACCAAGTGATCCTTTAAAAAGTACTGGATACTTTAATCATTTCTTGTCTATTGATAATATTATTTAGCATTTCTTCAGATCGTATGTACAGTTTGGAGGAATAATTGAGGAAGAATTAACCAAGCACTGAAACCGCGAATTAATATAATTATTGGGTATTAAATGTTCCCAAATTGCCAAAAAATAGTCAGAACTTGTGGGACAGGATACTAATTGTAATTATTTTTTTCATTTTCAATAAAGGAACATAAAATGACAAAACGAAATAAAGTTAAAAATTACTTTTATATTTTAATAATCACTGCATTACTTATTGGAGTTTTGGAGTTAGCAACAAGAATAATTTTTGAATCTGATACAGTTTTAAATATTAATATTGGAGGTATAAAACAATATCATACAACTCGTGGAACGCAATTAAAGAAAAATTACAAAGCTGAAGGAATTTCAATCAACTCTTATGGAATTTTGGGATATGAATTCCAATTGCAACCAAACAATAAAGGAATTCGAATAATAACAATTGGAGACTCTGTTACCTTTTGTCCTCCTCAAAAAAATTATTCAAAAGTTTTAGAGACAAAACTAAGAGCTTATTTTCAAGGAAATGTTATTGAGGTTATACCTTGTGCTGTGCCTGGCTATAGCACCTATGAATCGTTAGATTGGTATAATGAATTTTTGTATAAATTAAAACCTGATATTGCAATTATTTATTTAGGCTGGAATGATATGGGACAGTATCATCCTTTTGGTCTAAGATATAAAAATGAAAAATTGAAATATCAAAACAGAAGTTTTATAGGATACTTAATGGAAAAATTCTATTTCTTGCGGATTCCTTACTTTTTTATAGGGAGAATCGAAAAATCAAGAGCAGTTGATACATCGCCTTTAACTTTAGAGTAAATGAAAATTTTGGATAAATTTGTACCCAATCACTATGCAACTAACCTAAAAATATTGATCAACAAATTGAAGAATCAAAATTGTGATGTATATTTGTCAACCTTAGCTGGTTTAATTACATATCCGCAAACAGATAAGGAATTGGCAAAAATTCACTTTCCTCGAGGCATGAAAAGGAAATTAGAAATTTATAAAGCAGTCTATAAAAAATATGAAAAAGCACTTGAAGAAGTATCAATAATCACAAAAACTAAACTAATTGATTTGAGAACATTAATTCGCAATCCAAGTCAACGCGAAATTTTTAAAGATACAATGCATATTAACATTAAAGGCTCTGAAGTTTATGGTGATTATTTTGCAGAAGCAATAAAAAAAAAAGTAAAGGATATTCTTATAGAAAAAGATTCATGACAACTTATAAATATTTTCCATTTGAAATACTTACAGATTTAGTCATAAAGATTTTGGCAAGGCGCCAGATCAAAATTATCCGCAGGCGTACAATAGTACGTTGAGGACGGATTTTTATCTGGGAACATAGTCCAAAATTTTTATGAATAAATCTGTAGTGACTGCGCCATAAATTAAAATAACGCTTAGTCAGTACGTTGAGGACGGATTTTTATCTGAGAACATAGTCCAAAATCTTTATGACTAAATCTGTAGTGACTGCGCCATAAATTAAAATAACGCTTAGTCACGTTGAGGACGGATTTTTATCTGGGAACATAGTCCAAAATCTTTATGACTAAATCTGTAGTGACTGCGCCATAAATTAAAATAACGCTTAGTCATAGTACGTTGAGGACGGATTTTTATCTGGGAACATAGTCCAAAATCTTTATGACTAAATCTGTAGTGACTGCGCCATAAATTAAAATAACGCTTAGTCATAATTGTATCATAACAAACCCTTTATTAATGGCAGGTATGAAATGATACAATTGTGATTTTATGGCATTTTATTTATGAGCAGCCGCATAAAGAAAACACAGTATAATAATAAATTCAAATTATATCCTAAATATATGGGTTTGGAAAAATGTTTAAAAACTAACATTGATGCATATGTCAAAAATCAGTCCATTCGAAATTAGAAAAAATAAAATTTGATTAGATATAAATTAAAATACAAATAATATTTGCATAATGAATTGTCTTTTTTAGTCATAAAATTAATTTTAAATTCATTATATCAAAATAAATTTTATTTTTTGTTTTGATTAGAAGTGTAAGTCTGTGTTTGTACATGTCAGTCCATAATAAATTAGAAAAACAAAGTTGGATTAGAAATAAATTAATATACAAAAAAAATGTCAATGGAATAATATTTGCATAATGAATTGTTTTTATTTAATAGTCTGAAAATTAATTGTAAATTCATTATATCAAAATGAATTTTATTTCTTTTTTTGACCTTTTGGTCAAGTATATAAGGAGATATTTATGCAAAATCATATTTCAATTTTAGATATTATTACAAATATTGATAGAGACAAGCTGCATGACTGGCTTAATAAAGAATTTGTAGAGGGTATTCAGAAAACAAAGGCGAAAGTCATCAATAAAGTAGATGAGTTAGAATCAAGTATAAAAAAAGCAAAAGATAGAATAGATGAAAAAATATCAATTGCAAAAGAGCATATACATGAACAATCAAAAAAGCATCATGATGAAACTATTCATTTTTTTCAACATTTATTTTCAGGCACTTCATCAAAAACAATCAATATAAAAGATATTGATATTGTATCTATGTTTTCAGAATTAACCAGTAAAGGAAAAATCAGCCAGGATCGTGCAAAAGTATATGTAAATGAATGGGAAAAATATGTGAAAGAACAAAGTAAATCAAAAAATTTAATAAAAAAACATATACTTGTTGTAATGTCTTTGCTGTTTTTAGAAATGTCTCTTCCTAGGTATGGGGAAGCTGAAATGCTAAAAATGTCTGATGGAAATTTAGAAAATTTAACAGGTCAGTCTGGAATTGCAGTTACAACGCAAATTAACAATGATAAAAAGCTAGAAAAAAAATATGATTTTAGCAATCTTTCAGAATCATTTGCAGGTTTTTTAAGAACAATGAAAGATAAAATAAATAATCATGAAATTGACAATGTAACATATGACATAAATGATTTAGTACAAGATTTCGATTCAATAGATGTTGAGTCTCCTTTTGGAACTTTTTCAGCAAAAGATGTAAAAGTATCTGGTAAAGGTAAAGTCAGAATCGAAACAACAAAATAATATTAAAGGGGATATGCTTAATGGATAATCTATCAACTTTAATATGGGGAATTGTATTTGGTTCAATCGGTTTAGCCTTTTTTGTATATGGCAAAAAGCAAAAATCTTTCATGCCATTTTTAAGCGGAATAGGTTTAATGATATTTCCATATTTTATATCAAATATATATATTCTTATTTTTTCAGGTCTTGTTTTGATTGCACTTCCTTATTTTATTATTTTATAAAATTACAGTTTACTAAGGTGATTTCCGAAAAAGAATTTACCAACAAATAATATAATTGTTATCAAAACATTCGAATTTTTGCCTTGGAGAATTCCCATTAGTACTCAAATAAAAGTATAGATATATTTTGAAATGCATACCTTTATTTTTCTAAATTCCGAGGACAAATTCCCCCTTGAGGGGGGTTAGGGCCCTAACCCCCTAACCCCCAATGTCATTCGGTGCTGTAATATAAGTATCTGAAATAATTAAGTCCAATTTTTGAGTTGACAACCTTTTACATTTAACTATATATAATAAATTTGGTTCATTATATCATATGTTTTTGTAACATGCTGAAATAATTGGAAATTTACTTTGATTATTTTTTTATGCATTATGTTCATATCACACAACCGAATGACATTGCTAACCCCCCTCAAGGGGGAATTCGTTCTCGGCAAAAAGTTCAGTTCTCTCTATAACAAATAATTTATTTATTGGTAAATTCTTTTCTGGAAATCACCTAAGTAATAAATAGATTCAGATTTAGTCATAAAAATTTTGCAAGGCGCCAGATCAAAATTATCCGCAGGCGTACAAATAGTACGTTGAGGACGAATTTTTATCTGGGAACGGGAACAGAGTCCAAAATCTTTATGACTAAATCTGTAAAAACGATTTCAAAGTATTTTATCTATTAATATGGAAATTAGAAAAGCAATACCAGAAACTAATATAATAGAAGCTCCTGAGGTGAGGTTATATTGGTAAGAAAGCCAGAGGCCGATAAAAGTAAAGACTGCCCCAAGAAAACTAGATGCTATCATCATTTGAAACATTGATTTTGAGAATTTTTCAACAATGTATTGAGGTATTGTTAAAAGGGCTATAATCAGAATAAGGCCAACAACCTGAATCACAAGAACAATGGTTATGGCAAGCATACTAATTAGTCCATAATATAGCATTTTTACTGGAACGCCTCTTATTCTGGCAAACTCTTCATCGTATGACATAGCTAACAAATCATTGTAATAATAGGCAACCAATATTAACATGAATCCGCCGATTATAAACATCATATAAATATCAGATTTAGGAACAGTAAGAATACTGCCAAACAGATAGCTCATCAAGTCTACATTATAACCAGGGGTCATATCGATCATAATAATTCCAAAAGCCATACCTGTAGCCCAAATTACTCCAATTATAGTATCAGCACGATGTTTATAGTTATGGCTTAGAGCTGCCATTAGCATGGCAGTAAATAGAGTAAATCCGATAGTAGCAGGTAAGTATGGGCAGTTGAAATAAAAAGCCATACCAATGCCGCCATATGCAGCATGAGCAATCCCGCCAGAGAGAAATACTATTCGGTTCACCACAACTAATGTTCCCATTATACCGCAGATAATACTTGCCAAAAGACCTGCAGCAAGAGCATTCCGCATAAATTCAAATTGAAGAGCTTCTAACATATTATCATTTATTCCTATCTTTAAGTGATTGTGGTAAACATTCATTAATTCTTTTACAGATTTAGTTATAAAGATTTTGGACTGTGTTCCCATATCAAAATTTGTCCTCAACGTACTCATGTACGCCTGCGGATAATTTTGATATGGCGCCTTGCCAAAATCTTTATAACTAAATCTGTAGGTGATTTCCGAAAAGGAATATACCAAAAATTAAAATGTTTAAAAAAATGAACGATCTTAGAGACGTAGCATGCTATGTCTCTAAACTTCCAACATAGAAAAATCTTGAATCTCATATTTTGGTATATTTATTTCCGGAAATCACCTTAGGCAGAGTATGAGCAACTAATTCTACAGGACATTCCTCCTCTACTTCGCAAGGATAAATTTTATTTAAGATTTCACCTGTAATTTCTGCATTGTTATGATAATATAAACGTTTGTTTACACATGCTACTGACTTTACATAACGTGATATTACAAGTAAATCATGGCTTGCTACTAGAATAGTAACATCTTTATTAAGTTTTTTAAGAAGCCGATAAAAATCTCCCTGTCCTTTTGTATCAATACTGGCTGTTGGCTCGTCTAATAGATAAATTTTGGGTTTGGCAACCATTGCTCTTGCAATAAAAACTCGCTGACGTTGGCCCCCAGAAAGCATTCCAATTTTTTTATTAGCATAATCTGCCATTTCAAGACATTCAAGTGCCTCCATTGCTTCTTTGCGGTTAACAGATGCTTGCCTTAACCAGCGTTTATTTGAATCCAATTTTCCCATTAGTACCACGTCAATAACTGTAATTGGAAAGCTTAGATTCATATGAACATCCTGTGGTACATAACCAATATTTGAAGATGCTTTGCGGGGCGGTTTACCATCAACCATTATAGATCCTTTATCAGGGTATAGCAAACCCAATATTAGTTTTAACAATGTTGTTTTACCGCCTCCATTTGGACCAATAATAGCTATAAAATCTTGCTCCTTAACAGAAAGGTTCACATTTTGAAGGACAAATTGTCCATTATAAGAAAAATCAAGATTTTTTATTTCAATAATTGACATAACATATTAAATTGCTTATTTTAAGGCTGACTTGAATTTGTCTGCGACTTTACGTAGATTTGTCATCCAGTCTTCGGCCAAAGGATCTGCAAAAATTATTTGGCCCTTAATTTCTTTGGCCAGAATTTCTACACTTTTTGTTGAAAATTGGGGTTGAACAAAAACAACCCTTATTCCACGTTTTCTTGCATATTGAATTAACTCTATTAAATGAACAGGCTTTGGAGCTTTTCCCTCAATTTCAACTGGTACCTGTCTTATTCCATAAGCTTTGGCAAAATATCCCCAGGCAGGATGAAACACCATAAACTCTAATCCTTTTTTATCCTTGAATATCTTTTTCAAATAATCATCTAATTGATCAATACGTTTTGAAAAATTAATAAAATTATTTTCATAAAAATTTCTATTTTTAGAATCTATATCCCTAAGGGCTTCCATAATAGATTGTGCTTGAATTTTCACAATTTCAGGAGAAAGCCATATATGAGGATCATAATTAGTTGATTTATGTATTTTTTTTTCTTTGTCTTCTTTGTAATAATTATTTTTATAAGGTTCTTCATTTTTATTAATATTATGATAATTTGTTGACATGACAATTTTGTTAATATTATGATCTGTGTGCAGAATTTTCATTTTGGGATTAATAGAAGAAATTTTTTTCAACCATATGTTTTCAAAAGGCACACCAACAGCAAAATAAATTCTGGCTTTTGAAAGTTTGATCATCTGTTTAGATGTAGGCTCATAAGTGGCAGGGTTTGCACCAGGTTTGACCATAACTTCAACATCTATTAATTCTTTGCCAATTTGTTGAACAAAATATTTCTGCGGAACTATACTAACGAACACAGAAATATCTTTGACAGCTAAACCATTTTTTGCCAATAATAATAATATAGTAAAAGCAAAAAAAAATTTTTTATTCAACAATTGCATTTCAGTCCTTAATTATATTTAATATTGATTTTAAATACTAATAAAATGAGGTCGCTAATATATTGCATTATTTAAAAAAATGCAATATATTAATTTTTATATATAATTTTTTAATAGTTTCAAATAAATAAGGTCTTGCTTTTAAAAATTGTTATCTTTTTACTTATTTTTTACTTCTTTTCAACTTATGATTTTTTAATTGCAAAATTTAGTTGATTTTTATGTTGTTGATGACAATAATTTCAAAAACTAATAACTTTTTGAAAAAAATATAATAATTGATCAAAATATTAAAAATTATTGACAAATTTTTATTATAGGTCTAATCTATAAAATTTATGACTATTGTAAAATTATAAAAATTGAAGTGTAAAATAATTATTTGAATATTCTTAGTATATGAAATAATGATAACTTAATAAATTATTTGAAAATATTAATAAGTGATAAATGATTGAATAAAAATATAGAATAATAATATAAAATATAATATATCCTTGCATAAAGTTTTTTACACGAAAGGAGTGAACAGTGTCAAATGTCTTGACAATAGATAAAGATTTTAAAGCAGGTTTTAAAGAGAAGGTTGTTAGCATAATACCAAATGGAGCAGACCTTAATCTTTGTTTGACCTGTGGATTATGTTCAGCAGGATGCCCTGCTACAGGATTAGAAGGACTTGATCCTAGAAAATTCGTTAGAATGGTAGCTTTGGGTTTAGATGAGGAAATTGCTTCCACACCATGGGTTTGGATGTGCAGTCAATGTCAGCGATGTAAATATGCCTGTCCTATGAACATTGATATTGCTGCTATGGTTTATGAAGCAAGAAATTTATGGCCGCGTGAAACAAGGCCCAAAGGTATATTAGGTTCATGTGATATGGCCTTAAGAAATGATAGTAGCAGTGCTATGGGAATTTCAGAAGAGGATTTTGAATGGGTTGTAGGTGATATGCTAGATGAACTTAAGGAAACTCAGACGGGTTGGGATGATCTTCAAGCACCAGTTAATAAAAAAGGGGCCCATTTCTTTTTAAGTCAAAATTCCAGAGAGCCTGGCGTAGAACCAGATGAAATGATTCCTTTATGGAAAATTTTACATACTGTTGGAGCTGATTGGACTTATAGCACTGTTGGCTGGGGTGGAGAAAACTATTGTATGTTTCTTGCCGATGATAAAAGCTGGAAAATAGTTACAGAAAAAACTATTAAATCTGCAATGAATCTTGGATGCAAAGTGTATCTTAATACTGAATGTGGTCATTCTACTTTTTCTGTATGGAAAGGCCAACAACGCTTTAAAATTGATACAGATTTAGAAATTGCACCAATGGTTAGATATTATGCAAAATGGATACGCGAGGGTAAATTAAAAGTAAATTCTGAATGGAATAAAGATTTAAAAATAAAATTTACTGTTCAAGATCCATGCATGCAAATAAGGAAAAGCTTTGGCGATGAACTTGCAGAAGATTTACGATTTGTTGTAAAATCAATTGTAGGTAAAGAAAATTTCATTGATATGGTACCAAATAGATCTAACAATTATTGTTGCGGTGGCGGAGGCGGTTATTTGCAGTCTGGCTATAATGATGCCAGAAATAAATATGGAAAAATTAAATTTGATCAGATTATTGCAACTAAAGCAGACTATTGTATAACACCATGTCATAACTGCCATGATCAAATTCATAAAATTGCAGAACACTATAATGGGTCATATCACACAGTTCATCTGTGGACAATGATTGCTTTTTCACTTGGTATTTTAGGAGAAAATGAAAGAACATATCTTGGCCCTGATTTAGCAGAGTTATATTTGCCTGAATAGATATTTTGCAAAGGAGGTAAAAAAATGTCAAAAAAGATTACAGGGGCTGTCATGGTTGTTGGCGGTGGAATCGCCGGAATTCAAGCAGCTCTAGATTTAGCAAATTCAGGATATTATGTTTACATGATTGAAAAATCAGCTTCTATTGGTGGTGTAATGGCCCAGTTAGATAAAACTTTTCCAACTAATGATTGTTCCATGTGTATTATGTCACCAAAACTGGTAGAAGTTGGCCGTCATATGAATATCGAACTTATTACCCTTGCTGAAGTAAAAGATGTTAAAGGTGAAGAGGGAAATTTTGAAGTAGAAATCTTTCAAAAGGCAAGATATGTTGATATGGAAAAATGTATAGCATGTGGTGCCTGTGCTGAAAAATGTCCTAAAAAGGTCATTGATGAATATAACGAAGGACTTGTCAAAAGAAAAGCTATTTATGTTCCTTATCCACAAGCTGTTCCTTTAAAATATGCTATTGACGCTGATAATTGTATAAAATTAACAAAAGGTAAATGTGGGAATTGCGAAAAAACATGCCCTGCTGGTGCAATCAATTATGATGATAAAGATAAAAATATTACAATAAACGTTGGATCAATAATTCTTGCTCCTGGATTTAGCACTTATAGTCCAAAAGGTTCACACCTTTATAATTATGACCATCCAGATGTAGTAACTTCTATTGAATTCGAAAGGCTGCTCTCAGCTTCAGGTCCTAATAAAGGCCATGTTATAAGGATGTCTGATCATGTTGAACCTAAAAAAATTGCATGGCTTCAATGTATAGGATCAAGAGATATTAATACCTGTGATAATAGCTATTGCTCCTCAGTTTGTTGTATGTATGCTATTAAACAAGCTATAATTGCAAAAGAACATGACACAAGCCTTGAATGTACAATTTTTTACATGGATATGAGGACTCATGGAAAAGGCTTTGAAGCATGTTTTAATGATGCCAAAAATAATCATGGGATAAAATTCATTAGATGTAAAGTTCATTCTGTATTTTCAAATCAGTTAGATGGAATCGGACAGGTTATTAGTTATATTGATGAAAATACAGGTGAAATGGTAAAAGATATCTATGATATTGTAGTCTTATCTGTTGGAATGGAAATTCCAAATGATATACGACAACTTGCTGAAAGATTAGATGTTGATTTAACTGAAGGCTTTTTCTCTAAAACAAACTCATTTCAACCTGTTACAACTACAAGAAAAGGAATTCATGTTTGCGGAGCTTTACAAAGCCCCAAAGATATTCCGCAATCAGTTATTGAAGCAGGTGCAGCTGCTCTAAGTGCTGGAGAATCAATTGCTTCTGCAAGAAATACACTTACAAAATCTCTTACTATGCCTCCTGAAAAGGATATTACAGGTGAAAGACCACGCATTGGAGTTTTTGTTTGCCATTGTGGAATAAATATTTCAGGTGTTATCGATGTTAAAGCTGTACGTGACTATGCTGCCAATTTACCATATGTCGATTATGTTGGTGATAATTTATATTCCTGCTCTCAAGACACACAAGATAACATTACTAATCTTATTAAAGAAAAAAATCTAAATAGAATTGTAGTAGCTGCATGTACTCCAAGAACGCATGACCCCTTATTTCAAGAAACTCTTATGAACGCTGGACTTAATAAATATCTTTTTGAAATGGTTAATATTAGAAATCATGGCTCTTGGGTTCATAAAGACTTTCCTGAACAGGCAACTGAAAAAGCAAAAGACCTTGTAAAAATGGCTGTAGCAAAGGTTGCTCAATTTAGACCATTAACCGAGGCTCAACTTGAAGTTGATCAAAATGCTCTGGTTATTGGAGGCGGAATTTCAGGTATGGCTGCTGCAAAGGGGCTCGCAAATCAGGGCTATAAAGTCAATATAATTGAACGTGACGCTCAACTTGGCGGTCAGGCGAGAAATATTTTTGTTACTGCAAAAAATGAATCTGTTCAAGAAAACCTGAATCAAATGATAAAAGATATTGAATCTAATGAAAATATTAAGGTTTACCTTAATTCAGAACTAACAAATGTTGAAGGTTTTGTTGGTAATTTTGATACTACTGTAAAATCAAAAGATTCTGAAGAAACTATTCATCATGGCGTAGCTATTGTTGCAACAGGAGCTTATGAATATAAAGGAGATCAATATCTTTATGGCAAAGATAATAGAGTTTTAACTGGTCTTGAACTTGATAAAAAGTTTATTGATAAAGACCCTTCATTAAAAAATGTAAAAACAGCGGTATTTATTCAATGTGTTGGATCACGCGAACCTGATAGACCATATTGTTCAAGAATATGCTGTACTCATACTATTAATTCTGCCTTGCATCTTAAAGAAGTAAATCCTGACATGAGAATTTTTGTATTATATCGAGATATTAGAACATATGGAGAACGAGAAAATCTTTATAAAGAAGCAAGAGCTAAAGGGGTTCTTTTTATAAGATATTCATTGGATAATAAACCAAAGGTTTCAAACTCTGACAAGGGGCTTGAAATTGAAGTTATTGACCATGTTTTAAAACAACCTATAAAAATTATTTCAGATATGCTGTGTCTTGCTTCAGCAATTGTACCTTATAAAGATGAAAAACTTGCACAGTTCTTTAAAGTTCCTATTAATGATGAAGGTTTCTTTGCTGAGGCACATGTTAAATTAGCACCTTCCAATTTCCCTGTTGATGGTGTTTTTCTATGTGGTCTTGCACATTATCCAAAACCAATTGATGAATCAATTGCTCAGGCATTAGCTGCTTCATCAAGTGCAATGCAGCTCCTTGCTAAAAAGATAATTAATACAAGTGGAACTGTAGCTGAAGTTGTACCATCAAATTGTGCTGGTTGTGGAGTATGTGTAGAAGTATGTGCCTATAATGCGCCATCGCTTATTACTGAAGGAAGAAACGCTGGCAAGGCTGAAATTAATCCAGTCTTATGTAAAGGATGTGGTGCCTGTGTTGCCTCATGTAGGTCAGGTGCTCTTGTTCTTAAAGGTTTTGAGGAATCGCAAATATTGGCTATGATCGAAAATGCATTGCCAAACTAGATAATTAAATGGAAAAACAAAGTTGAAAAATATACTTTTTATTTTTCAACTTTGTAAATATATCAGGAGGAAAAAATGAGTGAATTTAACCCTAAAATAATCACAATTTTATGTAACTGGTGCAGTTATGGCGCAGCAGATCTGGCAGGTGTGAGCAGATTTCAGTATCCACCAAATATGAGGGTTATCAGAGTACCATGTTCAGGAAGAGTATCTCCAAAAATGATTTTAACAGCTTTTAGAAATGGTGCTGATGGAGTCTGGATTTCAGGATGTCACCCGGGAGACTGCCATTATATTGAAGGTAATTATTACGCAAGACGAAAATTCACCTTATTAAACAGCTTTTTTAATCATTTAGGTCTGGAGGAAGGAAGACTTAACTTTTCATGGATTTCATCAGCTGAAGGTGTTAAATTTGCACAGGTTGCAAATGATGTTATTAATACTGTCAGAGAACTTGGGCCTGCTAAACATTTTATCAAAAAAAGCATCTAAGACCAAATATTATACTATTGCATTTTCTTATTTTAAAGTTATCTAAGTAAGTGCAATAGTGACAATAATATTCCAACTTTGTTTTTTTGACACTGACTTACAATAACTATCATAGAGATGCACTTCATGTTATTAGAAAAATTAAAAGTTAATGGTATCGTAAAAAGTCAATATTACAAAAATCGGTATTAATAATTTTAAATTGTTACACAGATAAAAATCTCATTTTTTGACTTTTTACGAGACCATCAAGATTGCTTGAAAAAAAAATGACCAATGAGACAAGAGTCAAAAGATTAAAGAAACAGGCGAAAGAATTGGGTTTTGATTTAGTTGCATGCTAGTAACAAAATATATAGTATTTAATAATAATAACAAATTAACAATT
>Ga0272440_1000960_pt1 | contig 24070 bp, 19 predicted proteins | sample SSMMMBAug17_FD_192440 | JGI IMG/M metagenome (GOLD analysis project Ga0272440, IMG submission 192440) | Marine sediment archaeal communities from Little Sippewissett salt marsh, Falmouth, MA, United States - SSM-MMB-Aug17 | ecosystem: Environmental > Aquatic > Marine > Wetlands > Sediment ...
CTATTTTTCTATTTTCAACAAAATATTAAGGTTGTCAAAATATCAAAGAGTGGTCAACTTTTTTCGCTGAAAATGGTAAACTTTTAGATGTTGTTTTTGGTAAACTTTTAGGCCGCTGGTAACAATTGATTGTGCCAAAACGACAGGTTTCTTATGGCACCATTGACCCAACCCTATCCAGGGACATTTTTATCCAATCTGCACTGATTGAAGGAAATTGCCATCAACAGTTTGATTTTTTGTCTCATAATCTGGCGTTGGTTCAACAAATTGAAGAGATGGAGAATAAAACACGTAGAAAAGATTTATTGGTCAGTGATGCTGATCAGACAGAATTTTATCGACAACGTTTAGATTCTGTTTATGATATTCGGACCCTAAAACGAATCATCCGGAAAAAAGGTACAGATGACTTTTTAAAAATGACCCAGGCAGATTTATTAATTATTTCTCCTGATCAAGATGTGATTTCATTATTTCCTGACCATGTCACTCTCAATGATCATTCTTTTGATCTATCGTATCATTTTTCTCCCGGGTCGATGGATGATGGTGTTACGCTGAAAATTCCACAAAATCGGACAGATCAAGTCATGGCCAACGATTTTGAATGGTTGGTTGATGGATTGCTCAAGGAGAAAATCACCGCGCTAATAAAGGGGCTTCCCAAACGATACCGAAAACAACTCGTTCCAATCAATCGAACTGTTGAACAATTGATGACATTGCTTCCCAGAAAAAAAGAATCGCCTTTGTTTTCTGTGCTGAGCAAAGTGATTCATGACAGATTTCAGTTGAATATTCCAGCAACAATCTGGCAGCAGGTAGAACTTCCAAACCTTTTAAAAATGCGATTTTCTATGATTAATCATAAAGGAAAAACCATTGAATCAAAAAGAAACCTGCATGAATTGCTTCAATCTCAAAAGGTGTCATCCACCAAAGAATCTGATGCCCGGGCATTGGCAGCAAAAAAATGGGAAAAATTCAATTGCACAGCTTGGGATTTTGGCGATTTACCCGAAAAGGTGATGATTTTTGATCATTGGGAGGGGTATCTTGGGCTATGTTGTGAAAACTCACAGATCGATTTAAAACTTTTTGATCATGCGGATACTGCGCGATGGCATCATCAAAAAGGCGTTTGTGCATTATTAAAAAGAAAATTTAATAGTCAACTGAAATATTTACAAAAAACCTGGACGACCATCTTTAGAAACCATCCCGCATGCGTAGTTTTTGGAGGATATGACGCGCTTGTTAAATCAATGATTCAACACTTATCAAGCACTCTGTTTGAAAAAACAATCAGAACACAGACAGCCTATGAACAATTTGTACAAACTGTTCAACCCATTTTGACTCAACATGCTGATAAACTGCTAAAAAGTGTTCGGGTTATTGTCGATGCCTGCGAGCAAGTCCGTGTTCGAATTTATGAAATAGAAACAAAACTTGCGGTGAATCCCCTTGTTAAAGAATTTTGCGCTCAACTTCGGAATGATTTAAATCATTTACTTCCAGTCAATTTTTTGGACGTATTTGATACAGATCGCCTGAAACATATACCTAGATTATTAAAAGCAATGGAAATTCGCGCAGAACGTGGGATTGGGGATATTCAAAAATCATTGGCAAAGAATAAAGATATTCAATATTTTTCAGGGCAATTGCAGGAAATGGTACGAAATCTAAAGTCTGAATCTAGTCAAGAAAAACGAAACGCATTGGAAGAATTTTTTTGGATGATTGAAGAATACAAGGTTTCACTTTTTGCTCAGGAATTAAAAACTGCGTATCCTATTTCTGCTAAAAGACTGGAAAAAAAATTGGATGAGATGAAATGGATGATTTAGTAATAAAGGAGTTTAAGGTTCAAGATCAAATACATTTATGTTCTTTTTGAATAAAGAACCACTTGATTTCGTCCCTTTTTTTTCGCTTCATATAGTGCAGTATCTGCATTATTAATCATTTGGCTCTCATTTTCCGGGCTATTAAAGCGATTGTTTGTCAATCCTAAACTAATCGTGACCTTGAGTTCAGTATCTTTGTTATAAGTATAAACTGCATCTGCGACTGTTGCTCTAATTTTTTCAGCAACAATACTTGCATTCTCAATTTGTGTATTGGGTAATAGTATTAAAAATTCTTCCCCACCATAACGTGCAACAAAATCTCCCTTTCGTAATAAATCTTTTATTAATTGAGCGGTATTTTTTAAAACATAATCTCCAGCTAAATGCCCATGAATGTCGTTGAACTTTTTAAAATGATCAATATCCACCAAAATACAAGAAAATTCCATCTGATATCTACGACAATTGCTAAATGTTTTTGTCATCACTTCCATGATAAAGCAGCGATTATTAATTTTTGTCAGCTGATCGGTCATTGCCATTTGATATAATTCTTTATTCTTTTCTTCTAATACTTTGTTTAAACGTTCTAACTCATTTTTTTGAGCCACAATGGTTTGGTTTAATTCTAACATGATTTGATATTTTAATGCTTGAGAACTTGTTTGATAGATGGTTTGTCTAAATCGGGATGCTATTATGCGGTTGATATTGGGTGTTAAAGCAGGAATTAAAGATATCAACTCAAAGAAATGGTCTTTTTCAATAATAATCAGTGAAACATCAGTCTGGCAAATCGCACTGGATGACCTGGGTTTATTCTCGATCACACCCAGTTCGCCAATGACTTCACCTTCTCTACGAGTAATTAAAATGGAAACTCTTTCTGCGACAGTATTTCTTGTAATCTGAACGACCCCTTTCAGAATCAAAAAGACTTCATTAGAGGTGTCGTTTTCTTTGATAACAATATCACCAAGTTGATAATTCTGATGTTTAAAATAGCCCTTAAGCTTTATTTGTTTCAGTTCTTCAGAGGGAACACCTGAAAAAAGTTCATTTTGCAAAAGTTGTTGAATCAAATTGTTATCAATCATTGAAATGTTCCAATCTTAATAATGAAATCTCTGAAATTATAATCATCCCACCTTGGCTTTTGTGTATCTTGTATAGACAAACATGGACCCACGCAGACTTAAAAATGAGATGAGTGGAAAAACCAAAGTGGAACGATCATCAATTCCTCATTAAAAAAAATGAAAAGTTTGGTACAAATATGCTTGATGAAAAATTTTGAACAGTCAAGCATTTTTATTGTAAATGAGGAACATATTTTTCGATCATTCCTAAGTATTTGAGTGTAATAAAATAGGGTGGCAATTTATTTCCTTATTTTTTTGCACTCAAATTATTTATGCTTTTTTAAATTAATTCAAGAATTGTACCGAGGTTTCACTATTTTTGTTGAATATCTGCAATATCCCAACCAATGCAAACACCTTCATTACAATATCTTGTTGCACGCTCTAAATAGACTTTGGAAGGCACATCTTCAGGAAATTCTTGCAGCACATCTTCAAAACAAGAGATTGCCTTTAAAAAATCCTCTTGGAAAAAATATTCTTGCCCCTGAGTGAATAAAGATGATGTTTTATTTTTTAAATCTCTCATTTTTGGAGGATCAGCGTCATATAATTCAAATATGTTAATTGGACGATTTCGTCCTTTTACTTTTACAATGTCCAAAAATCGAATACTGTAATTATGTGTAGGTGCCAACTGTTGATAAATATTATCACTGATAATCATGGAAACACCATACATCTTCGTCAGGCCTTCCAGTCGAGCGGTCAAGTTCACATCATCAGAAAAAGCATCTCCTTGCATCCGAGCCTCTTCCCCAACAATACCAACCATCATATGCCCTATATGAATGCCAATACCGATTTGAATTGGTTTTCTGCCTGCTTTTTTTCGATCTTCATTATATTTTAAAACAAGATCCAGTTTTTTGAGTCCAGCCTGGATGGCATCATTTGGAGAGCCTGGAAACATTGCCATCATCCCATCACCTAAATATTTGACAATAAATCCTTTTTGCTCTCGAACGATGGGGCTGACACGTCTGAGATAAGCATTCACAAAGTCAAAATTTTCCTGTGGGGTCATGGTTTCAGATATGCTAGTAAACGATCGTATGTCAGAAAACATCACTGCCATTTCACGGCTGATATGATCACCCAATTGAACATCAACAATATTCTCCTTGCTTAAAAAACCTAAATATTCATGTGGCACAAATCGGCTATAACTATTGGCCAAAACAGCATGGTATTCCAATGCTTCGTATTTAAGCAATCGTTCAATAATATACGATCTTAGAAAAATAACGACAATTCCGATAAAACCAGAAGCAAGTGTGTATGTCATTGAAATGACAAGACCATAATAGATATAGGTGATAGCATAAATGAATAGATAAATCATAAACCATAATGTTAACAAAAACGCCCTGACTTTTGGATCTTGAAAAATATGCATCATAATGACAATGCCAAAAAGAAAGAGGAAACAACTCACGATTTCAGTTAACATAGATGCCTGATATAGTTTGCCGCCTTTCATCAGTGTATGAATCGTATTTGCTATAATTTCAGCACCATATATCAAGCCCACTGGGGAATTGAATTTATCATGAGATTCTTCTGATGTGTCAGCAAGGATGACAATTTTATCCTGTATCCAAAACGACAATTCTCTCAAATCCTCTTCATCCAGGTCAGAAAAATCGAGAAAATCCAGAGCACTGATTCCAGCCATCTCGTTTAAAAATAAGCAATCATGCGGCAAGGGCACAAAATCGATCAGAAGTTCATTAAATTGGTTCAGTTCAATGGTTTGATTACCCAGGATTAAGGTTCTATCTTTTAGTTGTGGAACAACGCCCAGATAGGAAGACATGGTTTGAACCGCAATGGGCCATCCGCCCTCGCGTGTAACAGTTTCCTCATAAAGTCTGAGTCGACTCAATGATGACATAAGGCTACTGGTTGAAACCATATTGACATAACCTGTTTTAGAATGCTTGTGGAATAAGGGAATGGGGTAGGCAATATCTGAAAATTGATGATTTTTATCAAACATGAGTTGTGATGCCAGTATTGTATTGGCTTTGGACAGGGCTTCCGCAAGTTCAGGATCATCACCATAAGCACTGGAATATTTCAACAATAAATCAATGCAAATTACAGATGGTTTTAATGTATTGATATTGTTTAATATCTGCGCCAAATCTGAACGTTTAAGCGGAAACCCTTTGTATTCATCAAAAAAGGTTTCATCAATTGTCACTAAAACAATTTGATCTTTTTCAAACCACAAATCTGGTAAATGGCCAAAATGATGTCTCAAAGAATGCCGAATTGAAATAAACTGTTCTTCAATTAAAGAAAAGACCTCAAAATACTCAGCTGGAATGGATAAGAAAAATAAAATGATGACTAGCCAGATATCGTAGCGCCTCAGTCTTTTTTTTTGCATTGGACATCCTAGTCAAATGATTCGCGAGTTTTCTTGCTGAGCCATTTCTCTATGCTTGCTTTATGAAAGTAAACTAGATCAGATGGAATTGCACCTGATCGAAGTCTGTTTATAATTCTGTCATCAGAAACACCAAGCTCACTTGCGAGATCATAAATATCCAGAAATGCAGTTTCGCCAATTTTACGTTCTTGATTCTTTTTCGTCATGGTTTCATAATAAGTTTTGGCAACAGTTGTCAGTTTTTCAGGGTTCAAAATTTGAATGATTTGATTTTCCTGCTTGGTGGTCGCATCAATTGCTCTTTCAAGCCGCACCAGGCTAAGCTTTGACAAATTTTTGATTGCGTCATCAACTTCTATTTTTGTTGCGTTAAAAAGTTGTTTTGCACGAGCGATGAAATTTTTATAAGTAATAACGTGATCTTCACTTTGAGTGTTATTTAAGATTTCCAACAAATATGCGATTTTCATGAACATATCTGAACCATGATGTTCTCGAAGTTCATTGTCCAAAATCTCAAATCGTTTGATCAATAAATGGGTTAATGCATTTACAATTTTAGGACTTTTTTTCAAATCGTCCAAAACATCTTCCTGATCAAATTTAATCAGTCGTGTTTTTTCTGAAGCCTTTGCACTTGCAACTCTTGGAGCGGAACTAACAATACCCATTTCTCCAAACAATTCACCTTGTTTGATTTTATTTACAATGACATGATTGTTATTAACAATTCTAAAAATTTCAACCGAACCACTTTGAACGAAATAAGCATATTTACTTTCATCACCTTCGTTAAAGATAATCTGGTCCTTAGCAAAAGATTCTACATTATAGGTTTTTTCTTTATTCATGGATTGTACCTCCTAATCTACAAGTTATGTTTATATCGCTTACATTCAGCATTTCGAAGCGTTTTAAGTCCTAATTTTCTATATATATTGATCAGATAGGGACGCATTTCGTTTTCATTTGGGTTATCTGAAAAATATCTATTATAATTGTCCATTGCCGGAACATTTAAGCCTTTATCTTCAAGATAGTTGGCAACGATAAAGGAATTATTGAAATGTGTTTCAATTTCATGAATTCGTTCAACAATTTTTTGACTTTCTTCTTCAGATAGCCATGTTAAGGAAGTTTTTTTGTTAGATGAACTAATCACATCTCCAAATTCGTCAACCACTTCAACTTTATAAGGATATTTTCCAGGGGGTAATCGTTTTGGAATATACCTGACAATTGGACCTTCAACACCGCTCACCTGATAGATTTTACTATTGAGATGCAGTCGATATGAGTATTCAGACCCTTGATTTTCCCATACAATTTCCGGAAAGTCATTTGAAATCACAATATTTTTAATAATCATTTTTATATTCTTATTCATCTTTGTCCGAAGCGCAGCGGTGTACTCCTGGACTTTTGTAAACTTTTTTTCCCAATAGTTTTCAAAATGTCCTGGTTTTTGATTCTCAGTTAATTTACCTTTTATGGAAACAATTTGTTGGTTAGAAATTTTAATTTGAGAATTTTCTAACAATACATAACTTTTTTGATTTTTTTCATCAATTAATTGACAGGAACTATTTTGAAGTGTCCTCACCTGGTATTGATCAAAGAGAAATTTATTCCGACGAATTCGTTTCCATTTTTTTTGAGCTTTACAATACTCAACAGTTCCTTCAGCTTTTATTAATAAAAAGGCTGGCGGATTAAGATTTGCCATTCCGGGTTGAACCTGAATGAATAAAAAAAATACAATATACCATACAATTAGTTTTGTTTTCATGATTTTACCCTTTCTATTTATAAGGATTTCTCGAAAAATATCTTCACCATTCATCGGGCTTAAACTGTTAGGCATCCTCTTGTTACAATGATTGATCAACTTTGTTTCGCTCGAAGACGCACAGCCGTTGGTTCAACAGGTTTATAAACAAATAAAATTTCGGTAAAGTGGTCACTCGTTTTCATCCAATATGTAGGATGCCAACTGTTCAGTCTTTTTTTGACCCAGGATTTCACCGAGGAAGATGAATTAGATGAATTCAAAGTGTTTTAACTCATTTTATTCATCATTTTTCAGTGTAATCCTGGTTCAAAAAAAAATGAAGATTTAATGGGGAATTTTTTTTCGAGCATTCCTAAGAATTATAACTTAAAAATCAATTCAGTACAACCTTAAATTCGGCAAATAATTTAAAAACTCTGTTTGACTGTTCAAGCATTTAACATTAAGCATATACATAGGAATGCTCGGAAAATAAGTTCCTCATTATTTAATATTTGTTGATTCGTTTCTGAACCATGATTACACTGAAGAAGATGAATAAGATGAAATAAAGACACTTTAAATTCATCTTATTCATCTTCTTCAGTGTAATCATGGTTCAAAAAACGAAAATGAACATTTATTTAATGGGAGAACTTATTTTCCGATCATTCCTTAACAACATTCAAATTATTCCTCAAACTGGCTTATATTAAGATCAGAACGTTGGATAAACTTTTTTAAAAATACACCTGAGGCAAAATCCATTTTTATTTGTGCCAACTGAATATCATACAACACCTCAGATAACTTTCTTTCTGCAGTCAACAACAACGTGTTGGCATCCATGACATCGACACTCGTCGCCATCCCAAATCTAAATTGATTTGTTACAGCTTCAAAATTTTCCCTTGAAAATGTGAGTTGATCTTTTAATGATGATAATAAACTTAGCTGGGTGTTCAGTTCAAGATAAGCGGTTTCTATTTCAAGGGCAATATCTCGGGTCGCATCTTGAATTAAAAAACGCATCTGTTTTTTTTCAATTTTTGTCTGTGCGACTTCTGCAGATCGCACGCCGCCATCAAAAAACGCATAATTGAGGGAAACTGTACCGGAAAAATTGTAATCTGGGTCGACAGGTGTACTATCTTCACTATCATAATATTGGCCTTCAAATGAAATGGTTGGCCAATATGCGCCTTTAGCAACCTTAATACGATCGTTTGCCACAAGGTCTGCTATTTCCAGTTTTTTCATTTCAGCCCGATTATCCAATCCCTGGGACACCCATTTTTCTAAAGATGTTTTTGACATTTGAATCGGCTCCGGAGAAATAATTTCAAATGTATTGGAAATACAAACAGTTCGCGCAAGTGTTGCTCGAGCGATACGATTTGCATTGATAGATCGTTTATTTTCAGTTTGGGCATCAGACAGCTCTGCTTTAGAGCGATACAATGCGGTTTTTGCCACTTCATTGACAGCCAGACGATCTGCCACAGCCTGTTGATGTCGGGTTAATCGTCGCACATTGGCTTCAGATATTTCAATGGATTTTTGTGTTTTCAAGACTGTGTAAAAGGCCTCGACCACATGGAAAAGATAGGTTTCTGTTAAACGATAGAGGTCAAAAAATGTTTGTTTGCGGTTGAGTTCACTCATTCGATAATAAATGAATTCTTTGCCATTGAGTGTAAAACTTTGTGAAATACGAATCCCCCATGTGCCAACCCATTTGGGTTGTTCGAGCATTTCTTTCCAAAATCTCGAATAGGCAGTTTGTGAAGTCAATTTAGGCAGCAAGGCGGCTCGTGCGATATGGCTGTATACTTTTGCCAGATTCATTTCTTCATATTTGTATTTTATTTGATCGGCTTGATACACCGCTTTTTTCAATAATTGATCCAGATGATAATGGTTACTTTCAGAATCTGCCGCACACAAGCTTACGGTCAAAAAAAAGATTAGAAAAAAAATACCGGTTGCTTTCATTGATTAAACTCTCCATTTTCATAAATCACCTGTTTTTTTCCAGATGACAATTTTACTGTGACAACTTTGGGCTCAGTATTGATAATATCCCAATGCATGGCAGAATCATTAAAGCCCAGGGCTTCCTTTTGAGAAGGAGAGAGCCGGGTCACATTTCCATTATAGGCAGCATCAAAAGAGCTTCCCAGTGCAATATGTGAATTTCCATACGTTCCACCATAGTTCTCATCAAATATGATGTCGGCCATATAGCAGTCGATTTTTGAAAAACGTTTATCAGTTAAAGAAAACTCACCCATCCGAGATGCCCCCTGATCTATCTCCAATCTCTTGTTCAGGAATTTTTCGCCAGTTTCTGCTGTGGCCTTAACAATACGTCCATGACTAAATGTCAGTCGGATGTCTTGAATGACATTCCCATTGACATAGGCGGGTTGGTCCGAATAGAAGGTGCCATCAACTGTTCGCCAATCTGGTGATGTAAATATTTCAAAGCTTGGAATATTTTTGCCTGAGAGTCCCAGCCATTTTCGATGCTCACCCATTGATAATCGCAAATCCATTTGTTTTGATTCAACATGTATCTGCCTGATATCCAATGATAGCAACCACCTCTTAGTGTCAACTATTTGAGAATAAAGCGCTTTCCAGGTCATCAGTGGATCGCTATCATCCAGGTGGCACGCTTTTTTCACCTTGTCGGCATATGTTTCCAATGGAAGATGAGCATGATTTGCGCGAGCTGATGTTGGATATGTGCCTAATGTCCATGAACATAATTTTTCATTTTGTCTCTTTTGCATGATTTTTTTGAGAAAGCTACGTGACCGGGTAACAATGTTCTGTTTTTCAGCATCAATGTCTTGAAGATGAGTTAATTGTTCTGGCGCTCTAACATAAATTGTGCCTTGAATAGCAGACATGAGAATTTCTTCACCAGGTGCGATGAAAGATAATTGGTTTTCATTTGCATTTGCGTAAAACGTTCGCTCCATGTCAGATGGAGGGATGAATCGAATAATTGGATTCAGGCCTCGCTTGAGAACCAGTTTATTTAAATATTTTATTAGAGGTAAGCCAGGTAGATGGCCTTGTATAAGAATGGTGTCATCTGGCTTGAAAAGGTTTTGCCGGGCTGTTTCAAGTCCCCAAAATAGTATTTCAGCATAGTTTTCAAGGACTTTCTCTGAAAATAATGAATTTGTAAAATGAGATGAATTCATCGAATACCTCTTTGAAAATAACGCCCTTCGGACATTTTTTTTATTTTTTTTATGTAAACGATCATACATGAGTATTTATGAAACGCTCTGAAAATTAAGTTCCTTATTATTAAATATTTGTTGATTCGTTTTCTAGTATCGGTTGGATTGCGATTACTACGATATTCCCAATACTTTCTGGGCGCTTACTTACCTAACTTTTAAAAGCTTTTTTATGTTTATTAGCTGATATCTATAGAATTTTAGACTTTCCGATACATCAAGATAGGTAAACCATTATTTGGGCGTTTGGAAAATACATTTGAATATAAGATAAAAAACAGCAAGGAAGGGCTTTTTAAATAAATCCGCTAAAACTCGATATTAATATTATGTTGCAGCCATTTTTGGTTCTACTAAATGAATATCGTTATCAAGAACATATAATGCCCTTCGGGCAATTTTTTTATCATATGAGTATTTAAGCGCTGAAAATAAGTTCCTCGTTATTGAATATTGTTGATTCGTTTCTGAACCATGTTTACACTGAAGAAGATGGAATAAAGACACTTTTAATTCATCTTTTTCAGTGTAATCATGGTTCAGAAACGAATCAACAAATATTGAATAATGATATCTATCGAATTTTTGTTTTTCCGATACATACATTAAAATTATCATCAATTTGCAGTGGAATTATGATCTTGACGTTAACGATTTATCATGTTAAGTTATTGATTAATACGCCTGGCAGGATTCGAACCTGCGACCTACGGATTAGAAGTCCGTTGCTCTATCCAACTGAGCTACAGGCGCTTAAAAAATATTATACTTAGCATATAACTGATGATATGTCCACAAAAAAAATGAATCAAAAAATAATTTCTAGAAAAATTTTTCAATATATATAGGAAACAATGATGAAAAATATAAAAAAAAACAAATCAACAAAATCCAAAGCGCTGGTTGTAAAAAAAAATACAAATAATGCTCTGGTCCAATATGATCCACTTCAACGTTATCTGGCAGAGGTTTCAAGGTATGAACTTCTCACACGTGAAGAAGAAGTCGAACTGGCAAAACGAGTTCAGCTGGATGGAGACCCTGATGCGGCATATCGATTGACAGCATCAAATCTGCGCCTGGTTGTTAAAATTGCCATGGAATTTCAACGAATTTGGATGCAAAACCTGTTGGATTTAATTCAGGAAGGTAATATAGGCTTGATGCAGGCAGTTAAAAAATTTGACCCATATAAAAATGTTAAATTTTCTTACTATGCATCTTTTTGGATAAAAGCCTATATCTTAAAATTTATTATGGATAATTGGCGTCTGGTTAAAATTGGAACCACCCAGGCCCAACGCAAATTGTTTTTTAAATTAAAAAAAGAAAAACAAAAATTAATTGATCAGGGATTTGACCCAAAACCCAATTTATTATCTGAGCGTCTTGGCGTAACTGAAAAAGAAATTGTTGATATGGATCAACGATTAAATAGCAACGATTTATCACTGGATGCACCTTTAAAAAACGAATCAGATACTGAACGTATCGACTTTTTAGCCACATCAGAACAATCTGCAGAAAATCAGGTTGCCAAAAAAGAAATGAATAGTATCCTTCGCACGAAAGTATCTGAATTCCGCATGAAATTAAATGAACGTGAACGACTTATTTTTGACAATCGCATTTTTTCAGACACACCCATCACACTTCAGGAAATTGGCGATGGCTATGGCATTTCACGTGAACGTGTACGTCAGATTGAAAAAAATGTGATCAAAAAAATGAAAGACTATTTTACAAGTGAAATTAAGGATTTTGATTCATTTAATGGTTCTTTTGAATCTGATTATTAAGGAGTTTCATTGTGACGCAATCACGTATTTTGAAAAATATTCATCTGATGATATTGGTATCAAGCATTTTTTTCTCCTGTAGCACATATCAGACGAGCACAGTGAGCAAATCTACTCTCAATTCCCCGCCGATTTCAGAACCATCTCAATATACTGTGCCAGGTAATGCATATTACCACTACATGGAATCACAATTAAGCAAACGTGATAATAAATTAAGTTCTTATATCTCTCATTTGAAAAAAGCCTGTCAACAAGATGATAGCCTTCACCTTAAAAAAGAACTGGCAAATGCTTATATCAAAGCCAAAGAATATTCAAACGCTTTAAAAATACTTGAAAAAATTTCAAACCAATCACCTGAACATTTTGATACATGGTTACTCATGGGAGGCATTTATCAGGCCATGGATAAAATGGATAATGCCATATTATCCTATGAAAGAGCTTTGAAACTGAAACCAGACAAAGAAAATATTTACCTGCTGATTGCTGAACTGTATCAAAAAAGTGATCAATTGGTTGCTGCCAAAGATATTTATCATCGTTTAATTCAACTCAATCCGGAATCTCATATTGCCTACTATTTTTTGGGACAGATTGAAAAACAACAAGGCAATCTTGATACTGCGATCAAACATTTTCAAAAAGTATGCAAGCTGTCTCCCAATACCCTTCAACCATTATTTGAATTAGCTCATATTTATAACAAACAGAAAAAATTCAAAAAGGTGGCAAAGACGTTTAAAACAATTTTAGAAAAAGATCCAGATAACATTCAGGCAATGATCGAACAGGGTTCATTTTATTATAAAAAAAATGATCTAAAAAAGGCCAAAAGTGCTTTTCTGGGGATTGCAAAAAAATTAAAAGCATACCCCCAACTGATCAAAAAAATTGCAGCCCATTTTTTCGATAAAAAACAAAATGATATTGCAGTATTTGCATTGAAAACACTTCAGAAAGAACTATCTCAATCTAATGGTATCCACTATTATTTGGGAATTCATTATGAAGAAAATAATCAAGTTGACAATGCATTGGTTTCATATGCAAAAATCAAGGAATCATCAGAATACTTTGAAAATGCGATGCTTCGGATGGCCTATTTGTATCAAACAAAAGAAGACTTCAAAAAAGCAGTAAACTTGATAGAAAGATTAATATCTGAATCACCGGACGACACAGAGCTTTACCTTTTTCTCGGCTCCATCCATGAAGAAGCTCAAGCATATGATAAAGCGGAAAGCACTTTTAAAGAGGGACTCGCCATTGACGAAACCAACTATAAACTTCTTTTTCGTCTGGGCGTAGTATATGATAAATGGGGAAAAAAAGAAGCCTCGATGAATCAAATGAAGCGGGTTATTGAATTACATCCCAATAATGCCAATGCCCTCAATTATTTGGGATATACCTATGCCGATAAAGGCATTCGTCTGGATGAGGCCGAAATATTAATTCGTAAAGCATTAAAACAAAAGCCCAATGATGGCTACATTATAGATAGTTTGGGATGGGTTTACTTTAAAAGAGGTCAGTATGATGAAGCGGAAACTTTTTTAAGTAAAGCCATGACGTTGGTGCCTGACGATCCGATTATTCTTGAGCATATGGGCGATGTTAATGTGAAGTTAAATCAATTACAAATTGCCCTGGGTTATTATAAAAAAGCTCTGAAATATCAAAAAGAAGCCAAAAATCGTCAATCTCTGGAACAAAAAATTCATGAAATTAATTCTATGAATCAATCGAAAAATGGAAAAGATGTTCAACCCAATGAAATCAAAACGAATTCTAACTAATGTTGTTGTTTGTTTAACAGTAATGATCTTTCATGGATGTACGACTTTTCGTGCGCCGGAATTACGTGATGGTGAAACTGCGACTCAATGCTTGGCGAATATTTCAGAAAAAAATGACCTCCTGGTATCCTGTAAAGGCATTGCAAAAGTATCGACACACGGATTTGGATTCACACTGAATGAAAGAATTGCCTTTATTTCCCAAAAAACTCATCAGTTACGAGCTGAAATGCTCAGTCCTTTTGGCGCGATAGGCTCGCCTTTTCAACTCATATGCACCCCAAAAAAATTATTTTTAAAAAGTCATTTTCTAAAAAAGCCATTTTACACACGACCGGATTCATATTTTCTTAAAAAAGCCCTTCCCATAAAAATTCAAACTCAAGAATTAATTCTGTTTCTTCATGGCCAATTACCCATTTTACCTGGAATGCATGCAAAATTTGACCGGCTATCAAAAAATAAAACCCTCTTGCTCACAAAAGGCCTGTTCAAAAAAACAAGACAAAGAATAATTTTCGATGGCTCTGAAAAACATGTTCGATCATTTGAAAAATATAACCATTTCAATGAATTGCTTTACCGATTGACATTTGATCGTTATCAAAACTATAACATATTTTCTGTTCCTTCCAAAATGACGATTTCCAATGATGCCAATCAGTGTGTCACCTTTGATATTCAATCCTATTATCCCAATTGTGCAATAAAAAAGAACCCATTTCTAATAACGATTCCCGAGCATACTGAAAAAGGAGAAGTTTCATGTGTAACATCCTGGATATTCAAACCTATTCAAGCGTTGTTAAACATTTTTTAAGCGTTGGTATTGTTCTATTTTTTTTCAATGGATGTCACTATGAGCGCGAGTGCCTGATATCAGGCCGTACTATGGGCACAACATACCATATTAAATACAACGTGGGCCTTTTTTTTGATCATCAGGCATTAAAAGATACGATTACACAAACATTACAGGAGATTAATCAGAGTATGTCCACTTTTGATACCAAAAGTGAAATATCTGTTTTTAATCAGCAAAAAGATACCACAAAAAAAATGCCCATTTCGGCCGCATTTTATCAAGTAATGATTCAGGCAAAAAAATTATATGAAATCACCAATGGTGCCTGGGATGGCACTGTTAAACCCATTGTCAATTTATGGGGTTTTGGACATACAGATCATCATCAACAGAAACCTGATGACATCCGGATCAAGCAATGTCTGAAACAGGTCGGATTTCACAATATTATCATCACAGATCATCACCTTCAAAAAAAAATTTCCAATCTTGAATTGAACCTGGCTTCAATTGCCAAAGGGTTTGGAGTGGATCAAGTTGCACAGGTTTTGGAAAAATATGGTATTCACAATTATTTGGTAGAAATTGGCGGAGAAGTTTTTGGCAAGGGGAATAAAATAAACAAAGCTCCCTGGCGTGTGGGGATTAATCGTCCGCAAGTTGATGCTGACGCGCATGATGTTTATTTTGCATTATCGCTTCAAGATAAAGCCATCGCCACAAGCGGGGATTACCGGAACTATTTTATGGATAACAAAAAACGTTATTCTCATGTGATTGATCCCAAAACAGGTCGCCCTGTGAACAATGGAATTGTGAGTGTATCTGTTGTTTCAGATCAATGTACATTTTCCGATGGTTTAGCCACTGCGCTGATGGTAATGGGGCCGAAAGCGGGTCTTGAATTAGTAAATGGACTATCAGGTACTGAATGCCTGATGATTCAGGAAAGTGAAACCGGATTTAAGCTTTATTATTCAGACCATTTTCCCCGAAAATAAATTTTTAAGGAGATAACATGTATTCAGGCGTCGAACCTGTCTCAATCAATAAGCAAAAAGCATACTTAAACTATTTGTCCAAAACACCGGAAACAACTTCAGATTATAGTTTTGTCAATATAAAAGGATGGGCTGAAGCGTATCAGTTATCATGGAAATTTACTGATCAACTGATCTGGCTCAAACAATTCAAACCAGAACCCCTTTACTGGGCACCTGTTGGAAACTGGGAGCATATTAACTGGCTGTCCATTTTTAATCAAATGGATTTACCAGTAAAAATTGCAAGGGTTCCTGAAAAATTGTTGAATATCTGGAAAGATTGTGGTGGGCTTGTGTTGGATATTGTTGAAGAACGAAACCATTGGGATTATGTCTATTCAACAACAGACCTGATACAACTCAAGGGAAATCGGTATCATAAAAAAAAAAATTTACTGAATCAGTTTGTCAAAAAATATGATTATCAATACTTTTCCTTAAATGCTGAGCGGATTGATGAAACACTTGCCATGCAGGAAGACTGGTGTACATGGCGAGATTGTGAATCAGATAAAACATTGGCCTCTGAAAATAGAGCCATTGCAAGAGTTCTGGATGCCTATCGTTCATTTGAGAATATTTGTGGGGGGGTTATTTTTGTCAATCAGTTGATCACAGCTTATACTGTCGCCGAATATTTTTCTGATAACATGATCATTATTCATTTTGAAAAAGGATGTCCTATGTATAAAGGCGCATATCAGGCAATTAATCAGTTATTTTTAGCTCATGATGCCAAAGATTGTAAATGGGTAAATCGTGAGCAGGATTTAGGTGATCCAGGACTGAGAAAGGCAAAAATGACATATCATCCTTCTTATTTTTTAAAAAAATACTCTGTTCACATCAGGTTAACTTAAGGAACATTCTAGGAAGAGTTATTCATTTAGTCATTGAACATTGCTGTTTTCGCCCCATGATGACACTGAAAAAGATGGCTCTTCTTCAATGTCATCATTGGACGAAAAATGAATGTGCTGTTGGCTACGCAGATGTTTGATGTTGCTTATTGAACAGTCAGGCCTTTTTAAATGGAGAATTTATTTTTCGTGCATTCCTATGAAAAAATATTTTGATTTTATTATAAAAAACAGGTATAGGAAAATATTGTATTTTAGCGGAAATAGATAAAAAAGAAACGCTGAACAAAATTTGCAACAAGAGGAAAACAATGCCACTTTATGAATTTAAATGTAACCAATGTAATGAATTCTTTGAAATTCTTGTGATGAACACCAACGATACAGTGGAAATGAAATGCCCAAAATGTTCATCTGAAGAATTTGAAAGAGTACTTAGTAGAGCCAGTTATACAATGGGTCATGGAGGGAGCCCATCAAGGGTCAGTTCACAAACCCGATCATGTTCTGCTGGAAATTGTACCACTTATACCTTGCCGGGACATACAAAGGATTAAACAGACCCAAAGGGCGCCATCATAACACGGACATTGAACAAAAGGACTGAAATTATGAAACAAAAAACCATATTAATTATCGAAGATAATCCCATGAACATGGAAATGGCCACTGATCTTCTGGAAATAGCTGGATATAATGTCTTGAAAGCTGAAAATGCAGAAGATGGCATACAAATGGCGCGTGATGCCGAAAAATTGGATTTAGTATTGATGGATATTGCGTTGCCTGGTATGGATGGCATTGAGGCAACTCAGGTGCTGAAAAAAGATGATAAAACCAAAGATATTCCTATCGTCGCATTGACCGCACATGCCATGAAAGACGATAATGATGCTGCATTAAAAGTGGGATGTTCTGGCTATATTACCAAACCCATTAATACACGAACTTTTGCAACAGCAGTTGGCCATTTCTTTTCACCACATATCAAAGGAAAAGGTGAAGGATATTTTATTCACTATTTATAAATCTGGGTCTAATCCAGAACATCCTGGAGAATTCAGCGTATGATGGCATATATGTTTAACGACGTAGATGCACAATCTTTTGATGACTGGTACAGACATCCGGACAATCGAAAAATTATTGAACGTGAAAATCGTTTAATGTTTGATATGATTCAGCCAGTTCGAGGTGAACATGTATTGGGAATCGGGTGTGCAACCGGGCAACGTTTGTTTAAATTTCTTGAACGTGGATTGACAGTGACTGGTATTGATGCGTCACAAGCCATGATTGATGCCGCTGAAAGAAATCTGGGGAATCGCGTTGACTTACATCTTGGAGATCCAACGTCTTTGCCTTTTGATGACAATAGTTTCAATATTTCTCTTCTGATAAATACATTGGAGTTTTGCGGTGATTATAAAAGTGCTCTTGAAGAAGCCGCACGTGTCACAAAAGATCGCCTTTTTATCGGTCTTTGGAATAAATATGCCATTAAAGATATTTGGATCCAAATCAAATCTATGTTTCCACAGGTTCAGGAAAAAGCAATTGTATTGTACTCTAAAGGTGAAATCAAGCGCTATCTCAAATCAGTCCTGGGAAAGGTTCCCTTGGAATGGAAAACGATTGGTCAACCCGGTGAAGGAGCGGAAAATATGTTTGGTGAAATCATTGATTCCTGTACATTTCTTCAGCGTTGCCCTTTTGGCACTTTCATGGGAATCTGCGTTATTTTAGAACCCACATTTCGCTTACGCCCATTAGATATGAAAGCTGAGAAAGGTAATGAAGTCATGGCAGGTGCCATATGAAAGAAGCGTTATTATATGAAAAGTCAACAGATAATTCTGTAAAGTGTTATCTATGCAATCATGAATGCACCATTCAAAATGGAAAGTTGGGTATTTGTCACGTTCGACAAAATAAAGATGGCAAATTATACACCCATGTATATGACCGAATTATTGCAGAACATATTGATCCAATTGAAAAAAAACCTTTATTCCATTTTTTGCCGGGATCAAAAAGTTACTCTGTTGCAACAGTTGGATGTAATTTCAAATGTCGGTTTTGCCAAAATGCTAATATTGCACAAATGCCATCTGACAAGGGACAAATCGCTGGTATGCAGCTAAAGCCTGAACAGGTTGTCCAAACAGCAAAGAACAATCATTGCAAAAGTATATCCTTTACCTACACAGAACCAACAATATATTTTGAGTTTGCATTAGAAACAGCAAAAAAAGCGCATGAACAAAAATTAAAAAATGTGTTTGTGTCCAATGGTTATATGTCAAAAGATTCAATAAAAACCATTGGCCCCTGGCTTGATGCTGCCAATATTGATTTAAAATCTTTCAACGATCAGTTTTATATCAAATTCTGCGGCGGGAAACTTCAGCCAGTCCTGAACAACCTCGTCAGCTTGAAAGAGAATCATGTCTTTCTTGAAATTACAACCCTTATTGTTACCGGCTTAAATGATGACCCCAAAGAGATAAAGCAGGCAGCAAAGTTTATTGTCAATGAATTGGGCCCTGAAACACCCTGGCATCTCAGTCGATTTCATCCCACCTATCGACTTCAAGACCGACCCTCAACGCCTATCGAAACACTCCAACGATCACGTAAAATTGGTTTGGATGCTGGACTCCATTATGTCTTTACTGGAAATGTACCCGGAGATAGGGGCGAAAGCACATTCTGTTATCAATGCGGTAAACTCCTGATTGATCGATTTGGGTTTCGCATTCAAAAGAATTATCTTGATGGTTGTCAATGTCCAAATTGTCAAGCCTCTGTGAATATCGTCCTGGGTTGATCTTTCATTCATTTGTATTGCCATGAATTAATTATCGAAAAGTAATGACATTGTTATGTCATAGACAACGACTTTTCTCTTGTCCATACATCTGAAAAAAACATCACAATAAAAACCCACCTATTGACATAGTTGTTTTTTTTTAGTAATTAATTTAAGTTTATACATTGGTTAGGCGTTCGATGATATGAATGCTTAGAACAAGAATTTAAGCCAGCAATTGAAATTCATTGTTGGTTAGAAACAGGAGGTAACCTTATGGGAAAAGGTGATAAACGCACAAAACGCGGAAAAATTTTTAAACAGTCCAATGGCAATAGTCGCCCAAAAGGAAAAAAGAAAAAGAGCAAAGCGACAGAAGCCTAAATTCAAACGCCTGCATTTGTTAAATGAAATGCAGGCATTCTTTTATGCACCATCAAACGATTCCAATGCCAAAGAAAAGGATATACATAATGAAAAAACGCCTTTATTGTATGTTCTTATTATTGATTATATTGCTAATAATACCAATATTCTTTAATTCATGTGACACAAGGGATACAAAAATAAGAATAGCGCTGGTCGGGCCAATGACCGGAAAGAATGCAATAATGGGGCAATCAATTATTGAAGGCGTCAGGTTGTTTCTGAATGGTGCTCGTGAAATGGATGAATCCATACCTGAAATAGTAATTGATGTTTTTGATGATCAAAACAACGCCAAAAAAGCTGCAGAGATCGCACAAATTATTGCTCAAAAACAGGAACATGTTGCTGTCATTGGTCATTTTTATAGTTCGTGTTCAATCAGTGCTGGCAGAGTTTACAAAGAATATGGCATTCCTGCAATTACCCCCACATCAACCAATGTCATGGTGACAAAGGACAACCCCTGGTATTTTCGAACCATTTTCAATGATAATTTACAAAGTCGATTTCTGGCGATTTATGCCCGAGAAGTTTTTCATACAAAATATGCGAGTGTTATTCATGAAGACCTTGAGTATGGTCAAAATTTAGCTGAAGTCTTTATTCAAAAAGCAAGAGAACTGGGGATTCGGATTAAGAATATCTGGTCATATGAAGTCAACTCTGATGATATTGATCAACGCTTGAAAAACATTGTCAACGATCTGGCACGCAAGAAAAATGTGGGATTGATTTTTTTGGCAGGTCATAGTGCTGAAGGCAGTAAAATAATTAAAATGCTGAAGGATCGAAAAATCAACCACACATTTATCATGCCAGATTCATTTGCATCCGCAGCCTTTCAGGGAAGTTTTGAACAATATAACAAAGAACGTGAAACCCCTGGTTTTTACACCAATGGCTTATATGTAACTACACCATTGATTATGGATACAGCCAATGAAAAAGGGCAACAATTTGTTGATTCTTTTATTGAAACCTACCATCATAACCCTGGATGGCATTCTGCATTTGCTTATGATACAGCAATGATTTTGTATCATGCAATAAAAGAAAGCGGCATTCATGGCAACAAAAAAAATCTGACGAACGAAAGAATTGCCATTAGAAATGTTTTAAAAAAAATAAATAGTCCGGATATTGCCATTGAAGGGGTGACCGGATTTAACTATTTTAACGAATATGGGGATGCACAAAAACCAGTTTCAATCGGCATATATAAAAATAAAAATATCGTTTCATCACTGACACAGCTTCAGATTGTCAATAATATTATGGACATTGACAATGTTGAGACTGAGCTAAAACGAAAGCGGCTACTTTTTATTGATAATCAATATATGTATCTCACGAAAGTGGTATATACCGGTGTCAAACTTCTCAAAATTGACGATTTAAATGTTGATACAATGACAGCTCACCTTGAATTCTATTTGTGGTTCCGATTTCAAGGCGATTTTTCAACAAAGGATTTTTCTTTTGCAAAAGCAGCTGGAGAACTTGCCATTGAAGGTCCTGTTGAAAGAAAAAATCGTAATGATATTCAACATCATTTGTATAAAATCTCCGGCAAGTTTCATCTGGACCCATTTGCAGATGCTCCACCCTTTGGACGTCATATTGTCGGTATTGATTTTCGTCACAAGAACCTGAGCCGAAATAACCTCATTTTTGTGGTTGATGTATTGGGTATGGGTGATGAATTAAGTATGACCCCAAAAAATGTTTCAAAAATCAAACATATTCTCATGCCATCATCCAAGTGGTGCCTGGATCGCTTTATCTGTTACCAGGATACTGAGGAAGTCAGCACATTAGGAATTCCAGAATATATTAATTTAAAAGATGGAAAGGTTAAATATTCTCGTTTTAATTATGGCGTTCAGATTAAGAAAAGTCAGTTTAATTTTCGTGAAATTTTTCCCCGAAGTATAGATCAATACCTCATTATTTTTTGTATATTGTTGCTCGTTCTGTCTCATTTGTTCGTCAAAAAACAATTTTTTCAACATTTCAATAATTCCATATGGTCTGTTCAAATACTCTTGTTTTTGATGTTGCTGAAATGTAGCGAGTTAATCCTGTTGGACTGGTTATTTGTTCAGACCACACTGGAAAAACTTGTTCTGGTTAAGACCATTTTTGATGTTCTCTGGTGGTTGATTCCTGCATTGTGTATTAACATGGCTGTCAATCGATTTGTTTGGATTCCTTTGGAAGAAAAAACCGGACGAAAAATACCCAGCGTTGCCCGCCGATTTGTTGATACGCTGGTCATTGTTCTGGCGGTTTTTGGTATAGTTGCTTATGTTTTTGGGGAAAAAGTGACCGGACTTCTGGCAACATCCAGTGTGGCAGCCATGATTATTGGCCTGGGCGTACAAATGAATCTTTCAAATATTTTTTCTGGCATTGCTTTGAATATAGAACGTCCTTTTCGTCCAGATGATTGGATCAAAATTGGGGACTCTGATGAAGGTAAGGTTTTAGATGTCAGTTGGCGAGCCACACGAATTCAAACCAGGGACACCGCAATCATTCATATTCCCAATGGTGTTGTCAGTGAATCGATCATAAAGAATTTTAGTTTTCCCAATAAAAATATTGAACAATTCATTGACCTGGATATTGATGCCCGATATCCGCCAGCACGCGTTCAAAAGATTATTATTGATGCCCTTCTTTCAGTGGAGGAGATATTACATCATCCAAAGCCTTTTACCCGACTGAAAGGTATTACCGATTGGTCTGTTGTTTATGGGGTATACTACTATCTGGATAATTATGCAAAAAAATTGGCTGTTGCAGAGGCTGTCTGGAAACGTGTTCGTGCTCATTTAAAAAGGGCAGGCATTGCCAGAGCCATCAAAAGAGAACTCTTGTACCTGGCAGAAGATAAAGAGCGTCATCATGACCAACAACAAGAACCCTTGAATTTAATCAAAGACATTGATGTGTTCAAACCTTTTTCTGATGAGGCCAAAGCATCACTGAGTCAACGAATTCATGCCTGTGCATTTCGAAAAAATGAATTCATTGTGCGACAGGGCGATGAAGGAGAATCTTTGTTTATCATTGTTGAAGGTGCAGTGAAAGTTCAATTGAGACAAGATGAAAAAGTGATTGATCTGGCTGTTTTGGGTGCAGGGAAATTCTTCGGTGAAATGGCATTGCTCACTGGTGAAACACGCAGCGCTGATGTGGTTGCCATTTCGGAGACGCATTTAATTGAAGTCACACGCGATGATATCGCGCCAATCATGCATAAAAATCCCGAATTATCCAACATGCTTGCTGAAGTTTTGACTGACAGAAAAGAACGAAATGAAATGATGATTGAAAATTCTGAGAACCAACAAATTGAAGATCAAAAAGCGCCCAGACATATTGTTGGAAAAATCATGCAATATTTTGGAATCAACCGATAACAAAAAGTTAGGAAAGCTCTGTTGACTGTTCAAGAATTAAAATTCGACTTCTTTTTTGAACGCTTAAGCTCACAGGCGGCAAAAGCGAAAAAGGGATTTCTTTTGAAACGATTACGTCCTTTAACCAATAATTTGCCAACTGGCAAAAAACGCTCTTGCTTTTGGCGTCCTGTGGAGCGCTGTGTTATTCGCCCTGCAACGGTTTGAGTTATGTTTGAGAACCCTTTTACTATTACCCAAAAACGTCACTATGAGTACCATAACTGCAAAATGTGTGACAGCCACTCCAAGTAGCTAAGCGCAAACAATTATGTATGAATTTGTTTTATATCGATAACTTACAGCCTTGTAGCTGGCGCACATTTTGCCGATGCTAACTCTAACTTTTCCTGGCTCTTGACTCAGAAGATCTTACTGACTGAAGCCTTGACGCAGTCCTTATACTTCAATTATTTCTTTTAAAGATTCAGAATGAATATTCAAGTGGGTAACTGAAGCTGTAAGCTCACCTAATATATTTGATAGTTGATTGTGTCCCTTCGGTAAACCTGCGTGAATTATTTTTTTTTATTTTTTTTTTGCCTTGCCACTTGCGTTCACCTATTTAAGACTTATATTATTTTTCATGAAGAATATTTTTAGATATAGGGGAAAAA
>Ga0272440_1000961_pt1 | contig 24067 bp, 5 predicted proteins | sample SSMMMBAug17_FD_192440 | JGI IMG/M metagenome (GOLD analysis project Ga0272440, IMG submission 192440) | Marine sediment archaeal communities from Little Sippewissett salt marsh, Falmouth, MA, United States - SSM-MMB-Aug17 | ecosystem: Environmental > Aquatic > Marine > Wetlands > Sediment ...
ACCCAGCATAAAAATATGGAGGTATTCTAAAAAATACCGACTTTTTTTGAATGAAATTTTTTGGAGTTCATAATATTCCTTGATTAATTATTGAAAAGTATATATTAATTGATAATAATTATTATTTAATAATTATCAAAGGTCATTTTTTTCAAATCCTTTACACGATCAATAGTAAGAAAGCAAATTAACAATGAATCCATATGAGTTACGTTTTATCGAAATGCAAAACACGCTGAAAAAACATCAATATAAGGTCACCCCTCAGCGATTGGCCATTTTAAAAATTTTGGCTTACCACACCGATCATCCCAAAATAGATGATATTTATGATATACTGCGGAAAGATTTTCCAACCACCAGCCCTGCAACTGTTTATAAAACAGTTGCCGTTTTAAAACAGTTGAAAGAAGTTTTGGAAATCCAATACAGTGGTGAAGGGAATCGATACGATGGTGTGAATCCACTATCGCACCCACATATTCATTGCTCCCAATGCAATAAAGTGTTTGATATTCACTGTCATGATGTTGATCATTTAATAACCCAAATAACAAATCAAACCGGTTTTACCATTCATCATGTGCGGATTGATGTTTCTGGCGTATGCCCTGAATGTAATAAAAAAAAGCCTGAAAACAGGGCGTAATTGATGGCTTTCAGTTAATAAATGGGGAAGTTATTTTCAGCGCATTCCTAAGCAGCATAAATAATTATATTTTTAAAATTTTCAATTTCATGTATAAATTTTTTTGCAAAAGTATTGACGTATACTTCATTATCGGATAATTATTATCCATTAATATTTACTATTTTATTAATCAGTCTGTGCTGATCATTGAAAAGAAATTTTTTTATATTTTTATGCCTTCAAGATATTACATAACATTTGTTTTAACATTATTTGGTTTAATACATGCAATCACATTATATGCAGACCCCTTCCCACCCTATTGGGAAAATGGCACTGGTTCGGCAATACACTATGCACCTATTAACTGGCCAGGTGATCTTCAATGGAATGTCTACACTTTAAATGGAATATCTATTCATGACCAACGCGATAATGATCCTTCAAATGGAGGAACAAGCCCTCAAAATTATGTCAATGTGTCATCCGGATGTGTTGATCTTCAGGCGCCCAGTGTCTATTGGTGGTTTGATCATACCTCTAATATGATATGTTTCCGATGGCGCGTTGAGCAAATAGCCAATACCTATGCGGTAGGTCCAAAAGCGGGTGCTTTTAGTTCTTCAGATCCATGGGGATCGGCCTTGTGGACTGTTTTTTTTGATATTGATGGTGATGGATTTCGAGAATTTGCCATGTTTCTAAATGGTAGTTCGGGATCACCCTCAGAACCTGTTGATATCATTGTCAGTGTTTACAGTGATACACAAAGCCAGTCTCTTGACTGGGAAACATCGGGAATATATCAATTATTTCATAACCCCACTGCCTTTGTTGACGCCAAGTCCAAAATCATTCTTAACTTTCAAAGTTCACTGACACCCATTGCGAGCTGGCCTAATGGAAAAAATGAGACTGTTTGGGATTATGGTTCAACGCGTGCGGTTGCGCTTGATGGATGTGGTGAATATTTTATCGATTACCAGATTCCCCTGGATATGTTTGATGCCACCCATGTGGGCGGCCCCAAATTAACCACCACAACACCTTTTGCCATGCTTTTTGCCACTGCAAATAGCCTGAATAATCCACTTCAAAAAGATCTGGTATATGTGGGCGAATTAGTAGGAGATCCCACAAAAAAAGCCAGTTTTGGTGATATGATAACCTTTGCAACGGGTCCGGTTGTTCAACCCTTTGTGATATTAATAGAAGCTGAAGGATGCCAACCAATTAATATTGTCGCATATATCAGAGATGCGTTTGATTGTACCACAGGTACCTGTGTCAGCTCTGTGGTCGATGCTAAGTTTTATGGTTATCTCGACGCCAATCAAAATGGTCTTCCTGATGATAATAGTGAATGGCTTTACCTTCTTCCTGGCGTTCATTCTGAAACAATTGCTGAAAAATGGACAGCCAGTTGGGATTCTGCATCCTTTGCAGCAGGGCAATACTTGATTGGTGCCAAAGGAACGGATGTTGATGGCAATACGACATGGGGATTTTTATCAGAAACAGAAGTGTCAAATATGATGGGCGGGTCGCCCAATTATGCTAATATCAGCCCTGATCCAGGTGTTGCCTATGCTGTAATTAAGAATGATTGCGGTGGCGTTCAGAAAAATGCGGACCTGAGTATTCAAAAAACAGTGAATCTTTCAGCAGCAACACCAGGAGATACCTTACAATATCAAATTGTTCTGACCAACAATGGCCCAATGGATGCCACTCAAATAACGGTACAGGATGCTTTATCTGAAAATCTCATTTTTTTGTCTTCAAGCTCAGCCAACTATTCATCGACATCAGGTGTTTGGAGCATTCCACTGTTGTCATTTAATGAATCCATCAGTCTGGACATTCAGGCTAAAATCGTTGATTCTCCTTCATCTTTGTCAATTGTCAATACAGCATTTATTATCATGCTTGCTGAAACAGATACCGAAACTTCCAATAATTCAACATCAGCGCAAACCAGCATTTCAACGCAGGACATTTCAGCAGATTTAAGTATAGAAAAAATTTCAGATAAGTCTTTATTACTCAGTGACGATATTGTTTGTTATACACTATCTGCCACAAATATTGGCCCTGATGAAGTGCCTGATATCTCTGTTGTAGACAACCTGCCTGAGACCTTGATATATATTAATCACATGACCTCCCAGGGTGACTTTTATCCTTACAGTAAATTATGGCTTATTGGAAAATTAAGCGCCAATCAAACTGAAATAATGACCCTGTGTGCTCGTCTGACCAACAGTACTTTAGATGAACAAATCATCAATCGTGCGCAAATATTTTCATCAACAATTAATGATCCTTATTTGACAAATAATCAATCAGAATCGACCGGCACTCGAATAGGTCTTGTATTTCGACCGGATAATGAAATGACAACGGCCAACGATTCTGTGGTGATTTTCAGTCATGATATTTCAATCGCCACTGGCGGACAAACAGGCATATTATCATTGGATATTGATTCATCACAGAATCTTTCTTGGTCAGTTTTTTATGATTCCAACAGTAATTCTGTATTAGATGTCAATGATACGCAATGGACACAGCCTCAATCTGTCTCATCGAGGACTGGTACACTGTTTTTTAGATCATATATTGGAAATGATATTCCCAAAGGATGGCTGGATTCAACAGTAGTACAGGCAAATCTAATGGTTTCAAATCAAACAATGACACAGACGATAACTGATATAACCCGTGTTATCGAATCAATTGAGGGGGCGGCCATTTCCCTGAATTTCGTACCATTGAATTCAGCAAGTTTTTCAGCTTCAACCTGTCAATTCATTGAGTTTCAACTGAATATTCAGAATACTGCCAATGAACCTTTAAATGATATTACCATAAATGTTCAATGGGATGATAACTTTTCAAGCCCGGCGATTCTTTCGGAAAGCCAAGTCGATTCCCAAATATTTGACAACTCAATTCAATCAATCATATCATCATTGTCAGAACTCTCATCTAAGATACTGGCATTCAAGCTTTTATTGATTGATTGTTCAAGTCCTCATATAACAGCCACAGCTTCTTTTGATACGACCAGTATAGAAAAAACACAACTCATTGATTGCACAACTTTTCCTCCTGAAATCGAAATCCAGACAGTTATTCCAGAAGCTATCAAGAATGATCCATCAGGCCAGACTTATGAAATAAATATTTCCAATACCGGTGGAATTACAAAAGATATGACGATCAAACTGGATATTCCGGAAGGTTTCTTTTTGCTCCAGAATACAGTGTTCAACAATGGGCAACATAACATGACAGTTGTTCCTGGAGATCCTGCAACATTATCATTTGATTCTTTTTCTCTGTGTACTGATGAAACCATCCAAGTAAAATTTAATTTGGGCACCACTTGCGATGTCGTAATCGGTACTCATCCGCTGATAATAACAATCATTTATAATGACGCAGACGACATAACATATGAAAATGAAATTGTTGACCTGATTCATTTACCTGCTGGTTTAATCGTTTTGGATCTTTCACCTGTCTCTCCTATCCCTTTTGCCATTGAACCCGGTAATCGTATTACTGTAAAAGGCACACTTACAAACAATGGTCAGGGGGTACTGAATTTTATCGATATTCGCGCAGAATGGGGCATTGGTTTGAGTAATCCAACCTTGGGTGATAACAATATCACCCCTGTTTTGAATGATCGTCAATATCAATATATTTCAGATATTATACCGGCTCAGAAAAGTATCTTCTTTGAATTCAGCCTTGATGTTATCAGTTGCGAAAATTTAACGATTGACATTAAAGCATTCGATCCCTGTGATTCATCAACCATTTTTACTGATGACAGCTCCCCATTTTTAATTTTAAAACAGCCCAATATGAACATGTCAGCTTCAGACACATCCATTCGTTACTGTGGAAGCGGTACAATTCAGGTCAATCTTGAAAATGTGGACAATCCTGTTGATACAAGAGGTTTGGCGCAAAACTTTTTCTTAACAACGAATATCCCGGAAAATGTTCGTGTGTCTAATGTTTCAGAGGGATGGGTATATGATAATGCTGTTTTTTCATTTCCAGGTGGTAAAATTAATGCCGGTCAAAACACTATCATGACCTTTGATATTACCCCTGAAGCCCCATGTAACGCTGTATCAGGGACACTCATATTTTCTCCATTATATGAAAACACATGCGGTGATTTATTTGCTCCGCCTTTATTTATGGCATCATACCAGATGGGTGAACAACCAACAATTGGACTGAACACAACCATGTTTGCCACTGGTAATGATTCTGAACGTCTTTTTTTAGATGAACCGGTTATTTTTACAATAAGCCCTCAATTGACTCAACCTGAAAATTGGAATGATAATATCGTTATTCAAAATATCCTCTCAAATGCCTTTATTATTCAAGATATATCTGTCACACATGGCACCTTTGAACAGAATAATAATCAACTGACATGGTCTTTAAGTCCCCATACAGTTACATCTTCCCCAATACTGACTATTCAAACCATTACGACCAGTGATCCTTGTGAAGCTGGAAAATATATTGGGAATAAAGCTGTTATCGATCAAATGGAAACATCATGTGGTTGCATCCATTCGGCATCATCTGATGTCGGCGGCTATCTTCAAAACAAAGGAGACTCTTTAATTGAGGCACTTACTGAGATTCGATCAATAACAAATCTTCCGACCCAGGGTAGTTATGATGTCTGCAGCGATAGGGTTGTCCGCTATCAATTGCATTATATGTTTGATTCCTCAAATACCGGCGTTTGGAAAGATTCGTATTTTAAGGATATGCTTGATTGTATGCAATCTTATGTGGATGGAAGTGCCATGTATCGCATAAATGAAAATTCTCCCTGGATATCCATAGATAGTCAGAATATAACCATTCAGAATGGTTTGATCATAGAACTGTCATTTATGACTGATGTATACAATGGATATACCAGTGTTTCTAACCGATTGATTGATCTTCAATATGACCTCAAACCATCACCTCAATGTATTGATTCATGTACACCATCAAAACACATTGTATCTCAATCCGATTTGTATATCAGTAAGTCTCCTGTGGGATGTGATCGTGGTGATCTCAATGGGAAACACTTTTACCAGATGGTTAAAGTTCCTGTATCTCGGGCTGTTATGGATGTTAACGTCAATTTAAACACCAACGCTGTATCAAAAGGACAAAGGATTCAGCCAACCATTTCAATTGATAAAGTGACACCCTGGCCCACGCATGAGGTACAATTAGAAATTGATACAAGCCATTATTATGTTCATCAACCTTTAACGTTTACAGGTTTTGGCGGTAAAATTCCTGATATCAGTATTCAGGACAATTCAGTCCGGTTGACATTTCATGAATCCTTGCTTGAAGGAGAATCCGGGGTGATTCATTTTGATGCCTCAAAAAAATGTTCAGATGATTATCATCTTTCAGCAGCATTAACCTACAAAGATAGTTGTGGAAACATTTGCAACGCTCAAAATAGTGATCAGCCCGTGTTTAAACTTCAAGGTAATCTGATAATGAATCTTACGCCTGATCAAGTTATGGTCAATTCAGCAGTGAAACTTCAATGGACCGTTTATGTGACCAATAAAGGAACAGGCACTGCATATAATATCCGCCTGAAAAACAATTTAAAAAATATTTTTGAATATATTCAAACGCAAGTGAATAATGAAATTACGGCTGTCAACATTGAAGCCATTGATAACGACACCAATTCAATTACATTAGATTTGGCCAGTTTAGCGCCTAATGAAGTTCATGAAATTGAATTTACTGTTAATACCAGCGGTATTGGATGTGACTTACTGGATACCAATTCCATAGAACTTAGCTATGGCTGGATTGATGATCAACAACATTATTACAATTGTGAAAATATTCAAAAAAAAAATACCCCTATTTTTTCTATGCCGCCTTCTTTGATATGGATGTCTGATTCTGTCCTTATCCCACCATCAATGTGTGGTGTGGCAACGCTGTCTTTAGAATTAGCCAATACTGGCATGACCCATAACTACAATATCAGTATTACGCAACATTTATTGGAAACAGGCTTTACCTATATTCCAGGAACAGCAACCATTAATGGCATACCCATACATGATCCAATTATCGATAATACTGATCTCATATGGACATTTGATTCCAATCAGAGTAACCATGTTCAGGCTTTAGAAGATTTAGATATCGGCCAAAGACATACAATTGCTATGGAAGTTAATGTTCCAGAGGCATCTTTCACTTACAAGGTCGTATCTGCAAGTGTTTCCTGGCAAAAACCCTGTGAACGTAATGGAACAATAACGACAGGTAGCTTTGCTGGTGCGGCTTATGCAGTGCCGGTTCAATTTCCTGTTATTGATATTGAAATTCTGGGTTGGAATCAGACCGCTGGCCAAACAGAATCGAATGCCGCTAAAACCATTTATGGCGGTTTTCAAGATACTGTGATTTGGAAAGTTATGATTTACAACAGCGGTGATGCTGATGCAAGGGCAATGATTTTGGACAATCTGTTGTCTGATAATGTTCTCTTTAATGCTGTTGCCATTGATTCTGATTTTGCCAATCCACAAGTGATTAATGATCAATCCAATATTACTGTTTACCCTGATGACACAGTGGCGAATAACTCACAAACGTTTTATTTTCGATCTGTAGTTCAGGATAAATGCAATGATGTCAACCATACTGCAACGGCTGAATGGGGGTGTCCTGATGATCCCACTACTGGTGATAAAGGAGGTATCACTTCGCCCAATGATAATTCGGATGTTGCGTATTTAAAAACAATGCCATCAATTTCTCAACTAAATATTCAGCAAGAAATCACGACACCTGGTACTCATGATTCTCCTGTGACCAATGGCCGAATTGTTCTGACAATTAAAAACAAAGGCGGTACTTCACGAAATATTGTGATAACTGATGAGCTTCCGGAAAATTTTATTTTGGATACCACAACACCACCAACGGTTAGCAGCAATTTAAACCATCTGTCTTATGCAGAGATTTCGGGTACACCCAACAGAGTAATCCTGTCATTATTGTCTCATTCTTCTTCAACGAACAGCACAAATCCTCATGACAATATATTACGTTATGATGAAACAGTTGAGATCACCTTTTACATTGTTCGAAATCATTCAATAGATGACCAATATGATGTTGATGTCAGACAGGAGAAAAGTAGTAATGGAAATGACCCTGGTACATTTACAGAGCTTACTAACCTTGTGACAGTGATATATGAAAATTCATGTGGCGTTCAGCAAGATCCAGTAAATCATGAAACAAGCTTTGTTCCCAAAGCCATTGATTTAGATATCGACATTGCGAATCCAATAGATCGCATTGTCAACAATACCGGTGATGACCAGAAATTTATGGTTATCGTTTATAACCGGGGAAAAATAGACTCTTTTAACGCATCTGTAACTGTTGACATCGGCAATTCATGGTCTGGCGAATTGCCAGATGGATGTTCAGGAGATATTCCAGGAACAGTGATTTGTAACATTGATTCGTTGGCTTCAGGCAAACAATGGCGAAAAACTTTTTCCCTGAATGTTGCTCGGGAATCAGATTTAACTTTTCTTGCCACAGTAACCGGTGATATTCATGCCAGTGATGGAACGTCTACTCATTTGACATGGGCAAAAGATGCTATCCGTTCGCGTGTCATAGGATTTCGAATAGAAAGAGATTTAATTCAAACCACTGAAAATGATTCATCAGACAATGAATTGCTTATCGGTGAAGATGCTGTTGTGCAAACATCAGCTATTGTATTTGGATTGCAAGGAAATGAACCGATAACAAATTTAACATTACAAGATACCTTTGATAATGGGTTGGGATTTATGGCTGATACGATCCATCAGACGCCTGGTAATATCGATCTTTCTATCCATACAGTACCAGATGCAGGCGAATCTGGCACAATAGTATGGAAACTCGATAGCATTGATACATCCGGTTCTTTCGTTGTAGACCATCGTATCCGCTTGAATAATAATTCGCTCAACAATGAAGCTGCTCCCAATGTTCATAATGCCACACTTTTGGATCAGACAGATGTTTCGTTTGTCTATTTGGGAAAAACATTTAACAATAACACGAATGGTTTTCCAGGTAATACTGATTGCCAGACTGAGTTTACAGTTCAAACACCACGATTGACCCTGAGTAAAAAAGTAAAAAATATGACACAAAGTCATGAAACATATTCTGAGTCAGTGAATATTCATGCCGGTGACATACTGGAATATCAACTAACTATTGTTAATGAAGCTGATCGAGGACCTGCTTTTGACATTATTATCACTGACAATCTTCCTGATAAATTGATTTTGATTCCCTTTGCATCAGATAGTATTGATAATGATGGCGATGGTGAAATTGATGAAACCATTGATGGCATTGATAATGGTGGTGGAAATGCCGCAAGTATTCAATTTGATAGCACACACAGTAATGCTTTAACAGTCATTCGCTCTGAAGAGCAGGCTGTCCTGACGTATCGCGTCAGGGTAGATAATGGGGTAAACCCATCAGAAATCATACAAAATACAGCTCAATTAGTTTGCGATACCCTTCCAGGAGAATCAGGTTCTCAGCTCCCGGAACAGGGAGAAAATGGAACCTCAAATGGGTCGCGGCAATATCAATGGACAGATAATGCAAGCGTATATGTTGATTCTATCAATACGACATCATCAAAAACCATTATTCATCTATCCAGTACACCACCGGATGGGCACTTACCTTTCGGAGGCCCACAGCATACGACGATTGGAGAAAAGATAACATTTGAGTTAACATTTTCTGTGGTGCCATCCTCTTTATCAGAATGGCAATTATTAGATCAAATGCCCACAGGCATGTTATGTATTTCATCTGAAGCGGTTACATTATCAACAGCGTTATTTTCTCCAGGCGGCATTATTTCACCCACCATTTCTCCGGATGGTTCACAGGTGATATGGCATTTTGGAGATCAAACCATACTGCCCGAATCTGGCATACAAACCATTAGCGCAAAATGTATGGTTCAAATTCAAAATACTGAAAACAATCAGGCTGGAAGAGAATTGATCAATAGAACAGCAGAGGTGTCTTATCAATTAAATGATACGGCTCAAACCATTGCACTTGATGATGTGACTATGGTTATTCATGAACCGCAACTGACCATCACAAAAACATTCAGAAATATTACCAAAAATGATCCTGATGATTACAGCCAGTTTACGCCACCAGATGCTGGTGATATCATAGAATACAGGGTTAAAGTGATAAACGAATCAGTCAATGCTTATACCGCTTGCGATATTTCGATTTATGATCAGTTAAGTGAAGGTCAAACCTTTGTTTCTGGAAGCACTTCAGGTGGCATTTTAATTGACCCCGATATCACCGGGACTGGTTTCGTTAAAGATGCTCAGGCGCTCTTATGGGGAAGAGATCAATCAACGCCTTTATCTGTCGATATATCTGCTTCAGATCAACTCGTATTTTTCTATCAGGTAGAAATATTAAATGATGTAATGCCTTTTCAAGCGTTAACAAATGCCATTACCATTGACTGGACATCATTGAAAGGTTCTATATCTGGTGAAAGAAATGGTACAGGAGGTATCAATGATTATATTGTGAGTGATGAGACTCAGATTGTTGTACCTGATAGCAATACAATTCAAAAAATCCGATGGGATGATTCCTTTGGCAGTGATGATTTTCAGGTTCGGGTTGGAGATATTGTCACTTGGAAACTAAGCATGAGTTTTCAAGAAGGAACGTTTAACAATGTGGTAATTGCTGATACATTACCTGAAGGCTTTAGCTTTATTGATACACTATCCATTGCTGATGATACAGAACCCCCATTTGTGTCATCAGGAAATATTAACTACGACCCTGTAACTGAAACTCAAATACCTTTTATTGGGGATACACAAACGATTGAATGGCAGATCGGTACAGTTGTCAATGCCGGAGACAATGAAACACCAGACATCATAAATATTACCTATCGTACACTGATTACTGATTCAGCATCCATACTCCAAACGCCGGGCATTCAAAATATCAAGAATGTTGGTTCATTGAATTATGTTCAATATGATCAAACATTCACAGATAGCAAGACATCAGAAGCCACCATTGTTCTTGGACAACCTGAGCTTGAAATCACAAAACAATTATTATCTCCTGACAGTCCTTTTGTATCACCAGGAGATTATGTTGAGTATCGATTAGAATTATCAAACAAAGGCGGTGCTCCTGCTTATAACGCAGAATTTAGAGACATTCTGCCTGAGAATATGACGCCTGTTCAAATAATACAAAGCATATTAAATGGCACCAATACGGTCGTTAATTATTTAACGCCTTCAACAGACAAAACATTGGTATGGAAATTAGCCAATGATCAGAGCATATTACCAGGGCAATCATTACAAATTGATATTCAAGTACAGGTTGATCCTCTACTCTCTGCTCATGCATTACAAATGGACAACAAGGCTATCATTGACCGATATTTTGGAAAGCCATCGGATGATCTTATTCAAAGACGTCAATACCCAAATGCCCGTTTGTTAACCCCTGTCAGTGTTTTTATTCCAGGAATTTCAATATCCCCAAATCATACACTGACAAGTATTCCAGGTACATCGGTTGTTTTTGAACATCGCTTAAATGTATTTACAGGAGATACCACTGGAAAGTTATCATTTTCAATTGATTCACAACATGATCTGACCTGGGTGTTATACATGGACACCAATAACAATAATGAATATGATGCTCAGGATCAACAGTGGATCAATGGCGATACCATAAGTACAACGATCATGGGTATTTATTTAAAAACAGTTCTTCCCGATTATTTGCCATCAGGCTGGAAAGATCAAATGATACTGACCGCAAGTTTAACCATTGGTGATAAAGTATTCAGCAGAAATATAACAGATATTATTGACGTATTAATATCAAAAAGTGGTGAAATGCAAGGAATAAAAGAAGTGGCAATAGATGCCAACTGCAATACGCAATTGGAAGATGAAACGCCTGATCATCAAAGATTTGAAAAAGCAAAATCCATTGCCCCTGGAGAATGTGCCATATATCGCATACAGTTTATCAATACCGGAAGTGGTGATTTATCAAATATTGAGGTAAATGACATGCCCCCCCATTATTCAACGTATATTTGGGGGTCAGCTACTGTCTTATCTGTTCCAGATAGCTTGACACCAGGCAAAATCGTTTCACCTGACAATGATGGTAGCGGAAAAATCGCCTGGCCTTTTTCAGGAAAACTCAAATCAGGTCAGAGGGGTATGGTTCAGTATGAGGTGCAGATAGATGAATGAGGTTTTGGATAAGAAACATAATTATCGTTTAATTCAGAAAGAACTTTTAAAAACAATAAATGAAACCATTTTATATCAATAATATTTATGTATTACTTTTTAGCCTTTTAATTATTAGTAATCACTATACGTACGCTGCAAGCAAACTTCCTGTTGGCTCAGAGATTGTCAATCAGGCCACCATAAAATTTCAAGATGAATCTGGAAATACTCATGTCACCTCAACCAATATCGTCGTATTAACCATTCGACAGGTATTTTCTGCCATTCTTGATGGTGACCGCACACTATCAGGGCTTCCGGGTAAAACAGTTGTTTTTTTTCATACTCTTGAGAACACAGGTAATGGTAGTGATACGTATTGCCTGTCCATAGATAATGACACCAATGACAACGGTGATTTTTCTGTTATCCGACTCTATCATGACACCAATGTAAATGGCCGCGTTGACAATTTTGACCCCATGATTGCGTCTTTATCTGACGAAAATCACTTTACTATTACTCTTAAATCAGGTCAAATAGCGCATTTAATTGTATCAGCCGATATCCCTCAAACAGCAGCAGAAGGTCAATTTTTTCAACTGATTTTTAGCGCCAAAGCCAGACAGGGAACCCAATCTTGTATCAATAATACTGTAACCGATATTGGCGTCAATCTTGATTCAAGCAATGATACCAATCATGACAGGGTCACCATTACCAATCAGGCCATATTAGTGGTTAATAAAGAAGGCATCTATCAACACAATAGTAATGGACTTGAAGATGATTCCATTCTTTACAAAGTTACCATTCAAAATAAAGGCAATCTTCCTGCGCGTGATATTATCATTACAGATATATTGCCTGATTTTACATCATATCGTGCCAATAGCATTCAAAGCTCAAGCGATTTTGTTGCAACACCAGACACAGATGATGGCGCAAATGGCAGTGATGGGAGTATTCCTGTTCACAATGGTGACTCTCCGGGACAATTAGTGGGTGAAATTGATTATCTATCAGTAGATGCTGAAGTGATTTTTACGTATGTCTTAGATATCAACGATACAGCGTCAGGCGGTACAAATATCGAAAACACTGTTATGGTTCAGGGAGATTTGGATGAAAATGAGGCAACCAATGAATCTGCCATTGTATCAAACAAAGTTTTTCAAATTATTCCAAAATATTTTAATGTCACAATAACCGATACTGGCACTGGTGCCAGCCCTTCAGTCAATGATGGCGGTGATGACGATATCAGTTCAAATGACCAGCAATATGTGGATCAAGCCCAACCTGGAGAAACTGTTTTTTTTACGCATCGCATTACCAATTTGGGAAATACAGCAGATACCTATAATTTGTTCATTTCTAACAGTACATTTCCATCAGGAACAAGCTTTCAGTTTTTCATGCCGGATCATACTAATTTCCTGCTGGATACAACATCAGATGGTTTTCCTGATACAGGTTTAATTGATCCAGATGAAACAATCACCATTGTTATTGGTGCTGTTCTTCCAACAATCATAACCACCACACCCCCTTTTGTGGCAACAATTGTAGCAAAATCATTTTATGATAACACGATCCAGGATAGCAGTACAGATCATCTTGGCGCTATTTATTTTAATCAGGTTGATTTAGCCAATTCGAGCACAGCCACTGGCTTTCATAATGATATTGATGCTGATCCTGTCTCACAAATTACCACAACAAAAACAGTTTCTGGTAATTTGCCAGTTGTTTTTGATTTATATGTTGCCAATGAAGGAAAAACAAGTGATCAATATCAATTATCGGCATGGATGGATGAAGCTGCCACCATTTTACCACCTGAAACATGGCGAATTAATTTTTTGAATGAATCCGGAGTTATCATATCATCAACACCTTCCATTCAACCGGGAAATACCTTTCATTTTCAAGCAAAAATCTTTCTACCCGATAATATGTCACCGCAATTATTTTTATTATATTTTAAAGTATATTCATCCGTTTCAGGTGTATGGGATATCAAACAGGATGCCTTAGAAATTTCAATCATTGAAGGCATTAGAATGACACCAGATAATGAAAATACAGTTTCCCCCGGAAGTTCTGTTGAATATGTGCATAATATACAAAATATTGGTAATAATCCCATTGCTGTAAAAATATCGGTTATCAGCCAAACGTTAATGTCGCATAGTCTTATGTTGCCGAGGCTATTCACAGGGAGCGATGTTTCATCCTATCAAACCATTCAAAATTTTTCCGAAGGCGATACTGTAATCATTTTTGATCAAAGTGAAAACATGTGGCGTGATACGGCTTTCGTTAGCGATAATTCTGGCAGTCTTGCCGTCCCGCTTGATCCTGATGATGTTTTACGATTTAAAGTACGGGTCATGGCACCAACAAGTGTTTCACAGACCAGTATTGATATTTTAAACGTTCAGGCAAGTGTTGTTGATGGCGATTCCATCGCAATAAATACCGATCGCACAATAGTTGCCAATTCTCAGTTGCAGATTGTTAAAACCGGCGTTAAGGACTCTTCGTGTGGTGCAGATTTATCTACCCTGAGTCAATTTTCAGGTATTCAATTTCAGGCCAACCCTGGTGAATGTATTGTCTGGCAGTTAGTCGTTATTAATGTTGGTGCAGAACCCGTCTGCCAGGTTACGCTTTATGACAAGGCGCCGGCATTTACATTCATGCAGGGCGTACCCATTATTTACGAACAGCCCCCACCTGGAGATACTGGTTTTTGTTCGGTGAGCAATGAAGAAATGGAATGTTTTTTAGGCAACCCTGTAGATATCAATGCTGATGGGGTTTTGGATAATTATTGTTTACAAGCTGGAGAACGTGCAGAGGTAAGGTTCAGGGTAGAGATAGAATAAAAAAGACAACAGTAGACAGATGAGGTTCTGTTTTCAGTCCACACTGTCCACCATCTCCACCATCTCCACCATGTCCACCATGTCTACTTTTACCAAATTACACCGACCAACCCTGCAAATACCATATAAATAATATTTAATTTACAGTAATAAACACAAAAAAAGGAGGTCTTATGAACAATTACCCCTGGATAATTCTCAAAATTATCCTAACAACTTTCATTTTTCTATATCCGGCAACCATTCTGGCAGGCCCATTAGAAAGCACAATGAAAGCCTATCTGGTTGAAACGGATACCCATGGAAATGAAATCTTAAAACCAACCGAAACGGCTGCCCCCGGTGAAAAAATCGAGTACGTTCTCACCTACCATAACACCGGTAAAACACCACTATCAAAATTGGTGGTCAATGGACCAATTCCAGCAAACACAGACTTTATTCAAGGCTCGAACACCAGCAAAACCCCACATGATTTTTGGGTCAGCATTGATCATGGGAAAACCTGGGATAAGGAACCTGTCAAGCGGAAGCGAAAAAACAGTAGTGGTAAAGAAGAACTGGTGGTGATTCCACCATCGGAATATACCAATGTTCAATGGAAAGCCAGCGAACCTATTGACCCTGATGAAAAACAACAATTTAAATATCGTATTATTATTAATTAATTTTTTTAGGAAAGGAGAAACATTATGAACATCAAACAATTGTCAACGGTAAACATCATGGCAATCATAGCACTTGGGTTGCTGATCGGTTTATCACAGACAGCCTGGGGAACGGGTACACCTGTTAACCAGTTAATTCAGAACCAGGCAACAGCGACTTATGTGGATTCCAACAACAATTCACATACAGCCCAATCAAACCTGGCAACGATTATTGTCGGACAGGTCTATTCTGCACTCATGGGACAGGACAGAAGCGCAACAGCATCTTCCGGCCAGCCTGTATATTTTTCGCACTACCTCATGAATACAGGTAATGGTTCAGATACCTATACTGTCCAACTTCTTGAAAGTGTAACCGGAAATGACGATTTAAATTTTACGTCACTTTCGGTATTTTTAGACACCAATAACAATGGTGAAGTCAACGATGGTGAAGATCTTATTGCCAATATTGGACAATCAGGAACCATTACACTTGATGCTGATGAACAAGTCAGCCTGATTGTCGAAGCCAGAGTACCCAGTGGTGCCTTGGAAAATCAAATTTTGGGTGCCACGTTGCAAATATTATCGAACAATAATCCTGTTTTCGATAAAACCGATAGTAAAGGGTTAGATGGTCTGGATGGAACCAACGAAGACAAAGTATCCATTACCAGCAATGCTGTTCTTAAAGTCAACAAATCGGCAACCTACAATCATAATATGACATTCAATGATATCAGCGATGATAAGGTCACTTTTACGATAACATTGACGAATACCGGACAGAGTCCAGCATACAATATTGAAATTCGAGATGTTTTGGATTTGACTACGTTGGATGTTACAACAGTCGATGATATCACCATTGTTGAAGTCAATGGCGATTTTGTTGATGGCCCGGCTGCAGATGAAGGTGCCACTGGAACAGATACAATCCAGGGATTTGCACCAATCGCCAGCAATAATGTCAATGATGAATCCGGCGTGACCAATGTTTTTGGTATTCGTGGTCATGATGATGTCCTGCCGCCCGATACAACGATTTCCTTTTCATACAGTGTAAAAATCAAGCCTGATCTATTGGCCAACACTGTTATTGAAAATTTTATCAATGTTATGGGTGATGTTAACAACGATGGTGATACCGGTGATGAAGGTGAAGATACCGAATCTAATGTTGCCATCGTTTATGTCTATAGCGCTTATTCTGTGAATGTTTCTGATACTGGAGAAGGAATGGAATCAGGCGTTAACGATGGTGGTGATGATGACAATCAGATTAATGACGTTCAGGTTGTTGATCGCGTTGCATCTGGCGAACTGGTTGTCTTTACGCATACCATTCAAAACAATGGAAATGTCAATGATACTTACGAACTGACTTTTCCCACTGCCGGCACAGTCGGCAATTCATTTCCAACAGGTACTGTTTTCAGTTTCTGGCATGAAGGCGGGCAAACAGCGTTATTGGATACCAACAATGATGGTACAGTGGATACCGGCCCTTTAGATCCTGGAGAACAGATTATCATTGTAATCAAAGCACAACTACCAGCAGGCGCTTATGATAATGATGGAACCAATACACCGGATTATTCCGCAACCTTAACAGCAACTTCAGCAGGAATGGACACTGTCAGTGACACAGTAAGTGAAACAATCTATCAAATTTCATCTCCTGGCGTTGATTTATCCAACAGTCCAATGAGAGGTATTGATTCATCGGATAAAGATCCTTTGGTGAATAAACATGCATATTCAGTCGGTGGTATTGTACCCATTACAACTAAAACAGGCAGTCCTGGTGGGAATATAGTGTTTTCATTGACCATTGAAAATGATTCTGGTGTGCCAGATGCTTTTCAATTGGCTTGTGGGGGGAAATGGGATGGAACAACGCTTGGTCCGCTACCTGATGGATGGAGTATGATTTTTCATGATGAGGCTGACAATGTGATTACAACGACACCTGCCATTCCCGCACATGGTATTTTCTTATTTCATGCCCATATCATTCTGCCTTCAAACCCCATATTATGCAAGAGTGACTATGAAATAGATTTTGATGGCGATGGTGATATAGAAACCATTGATGGAAATACTGATGGTGATGGTGATTTCCCGATCTTCTTAAAAATAAAATCCATCAATACAGGTGCCACTGATATTAAATTAGATTCTCTTGATGTCAATGATGTTGAAAAAATTGCACTGGTGACCAATCAAACAGGCCAAATTCAACCCGGTGGTTCTGTCACCTACCCCCACACCCTCAGAAATGATGGTAATACGGTAGAAACTCTCACCCTTAATGGTACAAACAGCCTGGTTGCTTCAGGCTGGGGAAACAGTATTCTGGTAGATACCATTGGTGATGGTCTACCCAACAAACCATTCAGTGCTCTCAGTGGGACAGATTCTGTTTATTATTATGATATTTCCGGCAATCTGGTCTGGCAGGTTTTTGGCGGTAGTGGCATTCCAGGAAGTGCTGATAAAATTCGCTTGAATCCTGGAGAACAAATGCCTGTATCCGCACTTGTTTTTTCACCTTCCAGCGCTCCTGATGGTACTCTGGATGTGTTGACGGTTAGTGCAACCTTTAATAACGGAAGTTCTGCTTCAAAAGCAATTGATCAATCCACTGTTATTTTAGGACAACTTCGCTTAATCAAAACCGCAGCCCTTGATGCTAACTGTGATGGCGATCCAGATACCAGCCTCCAAAAAACAGCACTTTCAACAGTGAAACCCAATGAATGTGTTGTCTGGCAAGTTGTGGTAACCAATGCCGGAACGGAGAGTCTTAACCAGGTTAAAATCCATGACAGCATACCGCCATTTACGATGTATCAACCCGGTACTTTACATACAGGGTTTGGAAATGCGGGAACCAACGTTACATCGTTAATTACATTTACACATAATACGGATGCGGATGATGATGAATCTGCGATACATCCGAATGGATATCATGCCAAGCATGTCGGAAATGAAGTCATTTTTTATATCGGAACCGGTGCTTCTCAATCCGAAGGTGGCATCATTGCACCTGGTGAATCTGTGTCCATGAGATTTTGCACAAAGGTGGAATAAAACATTGATGCGTTAACCATTAAAGATTGTGATTGATGTCTTTAGCCATTCACTCACAATCTTTAATAAACTTCCATGAATAACAAAAGTGTTTGTATGGTGATAAAACCAATTAACATATTGATATGCATCAGCTTTCAACTAATAGCTCTGTTTTCAGCATCTCATAGCGTTGCCAAGACACCGGCATTTGAGATTATTGAAAATCAAGCCACTGCATATTACTATGACCCGGCTTCAGGTTTGGGAAATATGGTTTTATCCAATACAGCAACAATCCAGGTTGCGGCTGTACATTATTTTACGCTTGTTGACGATCAAACCATAAAAGCCGCACCTGGACAATTTATCTATTTCTCACATCATTTGACCAACGAAGGAAATGTTTCAGATACTTATACAGTGACTCTTACAAATCTTCAGGATGATGATTTTGACCTTATCTTGCCCAGTATCTATGTTGATAGCAATATCAATGGTCAATTGGATGCGGGTGAATCAAAGCTGAACAATGACACAATCTTTCTCGAACTCGGGGAATCTGCTCATCTGGTTATTACTGGAAGTATTCCTGACAATTCATTGCAAGATTTTTCAGCCCGGTTAGCTTTAAAAGCGATATCAAAAGCAAATCAGAATGTTTTTAAAAAAAATACTGATACAGTTATTGTTGATCTTGGTGTATTGCTTAAAATTACCATGAACAACAGCCCTATTTGTATTGAACTCTTAGAACCTGAATCCATTATTAGCTACCGCGTTGATATTACCAATGCAGGTTATAAAGATCCCAACGAACGAACTTTTCGTGTGATGACTCAAAATGGTATTGCAGAAATGAAGGGGGTGCTTCTGGAAAATACAATACCCTCAAACACGATATTTTATAAATCTCAAGAATTAAATTTTTCTCCAGTTTTTGCCCAACCTGTTGTTATGTTAGCCCATAATATTGATTTATTCTGGACAGACTGGAATACCTGGAATGGTTCTGATGAAGTCTATAAACTGGGATTAATTATTCCATTAGACAACATTCGACAGGGAAATAGTTGTCATTTAACTTTTGACGTAAAAGTTGTCGAAAATGCAACCACAGGAACAATGATTTATAATACTGCCATGGTGGACTTAAATGCAGATGGAGCCCCTGAATTTGAAAGCAATGAAACCTGTAATAAAATATTTGGAGAGCCTGCAGATATTCATTTCATTGATTCAAAATACAATAAAACACAATCTTTTCAGTTAGAAACATCACCCAAATATATACCGGAAAGGGACAATGTTTATATTGAACTGGTTTCCAGCAATTTTAATCAGAATCCTTTAATAGCAGAAGATATTCTTATCACGGTTAAGTCCCAGGCAACAGGTGATTCAATTGATGTTCGTGTTTTTGAGACTGGCAATAACACCTGTATTTTTAGAAGTAAAACCCCATTGATTCTTATTGAAAATACTGGACGTAAACGAAATGCCCTTCGTACCTGTCAAGAAGGAGAATTCTGTTATTTTTACAGCCGAAAAATAGATATCATTACTTGCGAAGTTGTTGATCCAGTAGAAGGCCGTATCAATGACGTTGCCAGCATCGAGCCCTTTGGATACGTATTTAATTCTATTACATTAAATCCAATTGAAGGTGTTGTTGTATCCTTACACAAAACTGATAATACTGATGTTCTGGATATGTATAACACCCCTGTGCTTCCTCAAACAACAAACAGCTTTGGCCGATATCAATTTTCAAACGTTGTCCCTGGTGAAGGGTATTATATTCAAGTAACACCACCGGATACATATCAATTTCCATCCTCAAAACCCGCACATATGATGAAATATAAATATAGTGTTGTCGAGGGGTCTTATGGCAGAAATGGCTATGTAAATGAACAAGATGCAGGTATTTTTTCGCTGGGTTTGGAAAAATCAGCTCTTGAACTTGATATTCCGCTTGATCCAATAGATGCCTCCAAAACACTTGTTTTAGAAAAAGACGTTGATGAATCAATTGTTTTTGTTGGACAAACAGTTTCGTATTCATTAACCATTCACAATCAAACCAGTACTATTTTAACCAATGCACAAATTGTTGAATGTATCCCCGATGGCTTTAGCTACGTAGAAAATTCGCTTGAACGTAATGATCAAAAAGACATTTCTCCACCAGCATTTGACACAATCGAAATCATACCAGAATTGCCTCAGTCACCAAATTTAATGATTCATATTGGCCAAATGGCCATTGATGAAACACTGGTTATTAGATATCAGCTGATTGTAAACGATCATACAACAACTGGCGAACATATTAATTATGCGTTGGCCAAAGGCACATACAGTGGTGCAATAGAAGTAAGATCATCTGTCGCACAGGCATTCGTCATTGTCGCACATGGCCTGTTACTTGAAAAAACAACCATTGAAGAGTTGGTTAACGTTGATCAGTCTGTTAAATATCATGTGACTGTCAATAACATTTCTGGCCTTGATTTGAATGATCTGAATATTCAAGACACACCATCTCAGGGATTTAGATATGTTAGCGGCAGCAGTCGTATTGATAATGAAAGCATCGCTGACCCACAGATTGAAAAAGACAGCAATGGTGATACTCAACAAATGATTTATTCCATCAACCAGCTCTTGAAAGCTGGACAAATAAACCTTACTTATGAATTGACACCCACCAATCGAGCTTTGGAAGGAAATGGTATTAATACCGCTTTTTCAAAAGCTAAATTGTCTGATACACAAGACATTATTTCAAATACTGCGGAAGCAATTGTTCGTGTGCAAACCGGACCGTTGATTCTGGAAAAAACAACCAACACCAAAACAACATCTGTAGGCGAATGGGTGCCATACAATATTCGTATTAAAAACACCACTGGATTTTTATTAACAAATGTAACTGTTTTTGACCGACTGCCATATGGCTTTTCTTATGAAAATCAGAGTGCCCGATTATCGGATCAAACACTTTTGCTGGTTCAGCACATCAGTGGTCAGTTACAAATTTATCTTCCCGATTTAGCCAATAACCAGGAAATTGAACTGAATTATGTGCTTCGAGTAACCCCTGGTGCCATAGACTCTGATGGTATTAATGCCGCATATGTTACCGGAATAGATGATCGTAATGACATCAAGCAATCACCTGTATCCCGAACACAGGTTGATATTCAGATGGATGGTATATTTTCTGATCATGGCATTATTTTTGGCAAAATCTTTATTGATGACAATTTAAATCGTATTCAAGATAATGACGAATGGCCTGTTGCCGGTATCAAGCTGTTTTTGGAGGATGGGACATGGGTTATTACCGATGAAAACGGCCAGTTTTCATTATATGGCATATCAAAAGGATTGCATGTTTTAAAAATGGATCCCCTGACATTACCCCAATATGTACAGGCAATGGTTACAGACTTTCAGCAAGCAGGAGATCCTGAAAGCCGATTTGTCAATGTATCAGAAGGAGAATTTCATCGCGCGGATTTTATCCTGTCATGTCCATGCCAACATCGAAAAAAAGTATGGGAAGAAATTAAAGCCAGAAACGATAATATCCGAGGTGATTGGATGCTTGAAAAAGCATTGGTGTTTAAAGATAATGCCTCAGAAAAACAAGCACCTGTTCCTTCGGATACCATCGGTGATATCAGTTCTGGTTTAGTCTACCCTGAACTGGCAGAGAAACGATGGCATCCCACAATAGACTCAGAAATAAAGCCGATTTCTTCTACGACAGCACCTGCGCAATCTTCAGAAGAAAAAATTAAACATTATGCTGAAAAGATGACTTATGATATTGCGAAAAAAGGTCAATTTCTGTGGCCGGAAAATGATATTTCACGCGATGGAAAATTTATAGCTGTTGTCCGAATCGGTATTGATCCTCATTTAAAAGTCAATGATCAAATTATTTCAGATGAAAAATTAGGTGAACACGCATTTAATCAAAAAGAAAAGGCTCAGGTGCTGGCATGGTATGGCATTCAATTACAGCCTGGAAAAAATAAAGTTGCTGTTGTCGGAAAAGATTCTTTTGGTAATGATCGAGTACTCATAGAGCAGATCTTTTATGCCCCAGGTTCTCCCCAAAATTTACGTATAGAGTTAGTCTCAAAAACATTGGATGCTGATGGCGGAAAATCAACGCTTCCCATTACTATACTTCTGGAAGATGCTCATCAAAAGCCGGCAAATGGAATTCATTTTATTACCCTGGACATTGATGATGGTTCTTTTGTTGAACCTGATATTCAACCAGGAGAACCTGGATATCAAACACGCGTGGAAAATGGCCGGACAACTGTCCATTTCAGAAGTATTGACCGAACAGGAGCGGTTGTAATGCGAGCGCATATGGGCCAAACACTAATGGATCAGGCAGAAATACACTTGAAAAGCCCTAAACGTCCCCTAATTGCTGTTGGTTTGGCGGAAATATCTTTGCACATGAATTCTTTATCTGAAAAGGATATTGAACCTGTTAATCCTGTCGATGAATTTGATAAAGAACTGAACGTTCAAAATCGCGTAGCCGTTTATCTCAAAGGAAAAATAAAAGGAGATATTTTATTAACCCTTGCCTATGATTCAGAAAAAAATGATGACACCCGATTATTCAGAGATATCGATCCAGATGCCTATTATCCCATTTATGGAGATGCATCCATAAAAGGATTTGATGCCCAAAGTACAAGTCGCTTGTATGTTAAATTAGAAAAAGGGAATCATCAGGCTATGTGGGGAGATTATGTTACAGATTCCCAACAGGATCAGTTGATTCGCTTAGGACGATTCCACAGAACATTGAACGGCGCCAGTGCGACATACGAAACACCACAGACAAAGGTCTCAGCATTTGCAGCACGTCCCTATAACAACTATTTTGTTGAAGAGATCCCTGCCAATGGCACAGCAACCTTTTATCAAATACAAAAAGAGCGGTTGCCCATAAAAGAATATAGTGAAACCATAGAAATTATCACCAAAGATATTGATCAGCAGGGATTAATTATTAAAACGCAGCAAATGAAACGATTTGATGAGTATTTCTTTGATGCATTTTCTGGTTATATTTCTTTTCATGATGCTATTGCGTCAAGAGATGACAATGGCAATCCTGTTTTTATTCGCATTGGCTATTCCAGTGAGAGTGAAACCAACGATTATAATGTAGCAGGTCTCCGTTTATCCCAGCAATTAACAGAAAAATTGGATGTTGGCGGTTCTTTTTCAATGGATGACAGACCTGATGATGGCACTCAATTATTATCTGGTTTTGTTCGTTTGCAACCTTATATCAATCAAGAGATTGTTGCAGAAGTTGCCACACAAAGCCATGAAAATGAAATTAGTCAGGGAATG
>Ga0272440_1000962_pt1 | contig 24057 bp, 10 predicted proteins | sample SSMMMBAug17_FD_192440 | JGI IMG/M metagenome (GOLD analysis project Ga0272440, IMG submission 192440) | Marine sediment archaeal communities from Little Sippewissett salt marsh, Falmouth, MA, United States - SSM-MMB-Aug17 | ecosystem: Environmental > Aquatic > Marine > Wetlands > Sediment ...
TAAAATGTGTTTATGCCATTTCGAGTGCATGCGCAATCGACCAATGATATTTCAGTCATCACCATTGCAGGGGATTGATTGACAGATATCTCCAAAACTGGAATCTCAGTCTTTTTCATATAATATAAAGATTCCAAGCCAGTGGTTAACCTTATCGCGGCATGAACATTTGAAAATATCCTTAATTTGATGATTTTGCCAAAGAGACAATTATTTGAAAGAATCCAATGGTCACTCATCAATCGCCACCTGACAATTGCTTTTTGATTGAAATGGGTTAATTTATCAATAATTCTCCATTTTTTTTTATGAATCAATATACGTCGTTGATGAGAGCATCCTTTATAATCTGTATAAACGCCACACCAGGAGAGCTTTCCTGATGTATGGGTTGAAATAGGTTGAACAGTCTTTGCTTTTATCCACTGGCCATATAAAAATTGGCTGATTACAGGCATTTGATCATGTGTATCAAAACTGGCCGTATTGTGAGCTGCAGCTGATATTAAATTGGAACGAATCGAACTTGAAATATCATAACTATAAGAGCCACTATCTCTGAGCACATTTATGCCATTTACCCAAAAATCAAAATGAAAGGTATCTGCGTGATGGGGTCGAAAACGATCTGTTGAACAACGAATAAGTCCCCATGCCGGCACTGTATCGTGCAATGTATCATAAAATGTGACATACCCCCCATCCGGGTACATGCATGATTTCCGATTGATTGAATGAATAGGATAATGATCTGGATCCAACTGAAGCCATTGTAGAGGTTCGTTCAGGACATTTGTCTGATAAAAACGTTTTTTCAAAAACAAATAACTTCCCAATTGAATTTCTGATCGATAGTCTGTGTACGATCGTTCAGAAAGTGCATACACTCGTGCCCCATCATTTGCCCCTAAGTTAGGCCCTTTACCGGTTTTTGGATCGACCATCTGGTACATCCAAAAGATGGCATCACACATTTTTTTGTAAAATGATGCTGAAAAAGAGGGATGTTTAAAAAAATGACGAAAATATTCAACCATGTTCATCGTTGAAATCAATACGCGATGATAATTTAATGAATGTTGTGCAAAACTGCCATCATTTGCAATAAGGTCATGAATTAACCATTCAAGATCTTGAAAACCCTGATTTTGCCATTTTTTCGCCTTGTCCGGTATATTTGCATAGGCTATTAGCCACATACCGCCAATAAAAAGTCCTGCGGCTTCACTAATCGCATGATTGTTTTGTTGTGCATTTGCATAATGACGTGTCAGGGAAATTCTTTGGCAATGTGCTGTTACAAAATCGATTAATGCAAGAGAAGGTTTGTTTTGCTTTAAAATGTGGGCACACATAATTATTTGAATCAAACGAATGGCTGTTTCTTGCGCACAAATCCAATTGGGGCCGGCTTGGGGCATATTGTTCTCAATCCAGTGGGTCAGCCAGTGATTCAATAAATGAAGATACTGGTTATTTTTGGAAATCAAGGTCATTTTCGATAGAACCAATGCCCAGTCCATCCTGGACATTTCCCAGAGAATTTTGATATCCCCAAATTCTTTATCAATTGCGTGTGTCCAATAAGTCGTTTTTTGACGAAAAACCTGTTGATTGTATGGATTACAAAACCAATCGGGTGGGCTACCAATCGTTTTGATATCATGAGAAAAAAAAGCCAGTTGGCCATTTTTGATTTGTTGGGCCTGATTAAAAAGGCGTTGTCTAGAATTTTCTGAAATGTTTGGACAATCGAGATTATCGGGTTTACAGAACAATGGATCTTTTATCAACCCTGTTTTGGGTAAGCGTTTTTCAAAGTAGCCTGTTTTGCATTGTATTCGATAGGTTAATACTTTTAATATATTCAGGAACCCGAGGGATCTGGCTGTTTTGATTTTAATCAAAAAAGGAATGGTTTCTTTTTTCAAGCTTTCATGTGTCCTTTACGATAGAATCGGACAGATCCTTTGTAGATGGGATCTGTCCGATATGAATTTGCTTGAATTAATCTCCTAGTTTAGCCATGTATTCGTCATACATTTTTTCTAAACCATACTTATGCTTTGATTCTTCCTGGGCGAGTTTTTCGAACAATTTTTTAATATCATCCATACCCGATTTTTGCGCGAGATCCAGGTATAATGCTTTGGCTTTTTCTTCACGTTTCATGGCGAGTCTCAGTATATCAGCAAAGTTCATCCCTTTTTCATAGGTCATATCAACAAGATAATCACTTCTTTTTAAATCAGGGACTGTTTCAGGCACAAAGGAGCTGATTTGATCTTTGTCCAATTTTTCCAACATTGTTTTGTGCTTAAATTCTTCTTTTGCAAAGTCTTCAAACAATTGCTTGGCACCTGTATAATCAGACTCTTGTGCAGCTTCTAGATAAAAAGTTTCAGCCTCAATTTCTTTTTCAATTGCGTATGCAATAATTTCGTCAATATTTGTAAAATTCATATATCCTCCTTAAAAATCATGGATTATTCAACCTTTGTAATTCTGCTTTCACCTGGTATTAACTCAGGATCGCCATCAATTTCAATTTCCAGGTTGAGTCGCATTTCTAAATCCACAATTTCTTTTCTTTTTCGATTCAATAAATAGGACGCCACATTTGTCGGGAAAACTCCCTTAATTTTTTTTGCATTTTTTTTGGATGCAGCATGGCGAACTTTTCTTAGTAGATTTAACGCATCAGATTCAGGTGATGGAACCATCCCTTTCCCTTTACAATTGGTACATTTAATATGGCTCCCATATTCAATGGTTGAATTGATACGTTGTCGCGACATTTCAAGCAAACCGAATCGCGAAATTTTACCCACTTTTGTTCGTGCCCTATCGTTTTTCAGGGCATTTTTCATGACACGTTCGACATCAAGTTTATGCTTGTTGTCTTTCATGTCAATAAAATCAATAACAATCAAACCGCCAAGATCTCTCAGTTTTAGCTGAAGCGCAATGATTTCAGCTGCTTCGAGATTTGTCTTATAGGCAGTACTCTCTACCGATCCTTCTTTGGTGGACTTGCCGGAATTAACATCAATAGCAACCAGTGCTTCAGTCTGGTCAATAACCAGAGTTCCCCCACTGGCAAGGGATACACGTCCCTGAAAAACAGACTCAATTTGTTCCTCAACCTCATATTTGGAAAAAATGGGCTCAGGCGCAGTATAATATTTGACAATTTTTTTGTGTCGGGGTGAAATGACATTGATAAATTCTTTCACCTCTTGATACACTGTTTCGTTGTCGACGAGAATTTCAGTCACATCATCGGAAAAATAATCCCGAATGGACCGAATTGCTGCGTTAGGTTCCTTGTACAAGAGCAAAGGGGCATTGGGTATCATGGCATTTTTTTTGATGGTTTTCCAGATTCGCATAAGATTTTTTAAATCTTTCGCAACAACTGTTTTTGTACATTTGTCACCAGCTGTTCGAACAATTACACCAAAATCTTCAGAAATCTTTAATGAATGCATTAAAGATTTGATACGCGACCGCTCTGATTCATCTTCAATTTTTCTGGAAATCCCTCTGTTTTTGCTACCTGGCATCAATACAAGATGCCGTCCAGGCAGTGAAATATAGGTTGTCAACATGGCTCCTTTTTTCATTATTGGATCTTTGGTAATTTGTACCAACAGTTCCTGATTTTCAGTGAGCATGTTTTCAATCCCTCTTTTTCCTGTCGGATTGTCCTGAAAATAATCACTATGAATCTCATGGCGCTGTAGAAAACCATTCCTTGCCCCGCCATAATCTACAAATACAGCCTGGAGACTGGGCTCCACGCGCGTAATGACTCCTTTGTAAATGTTACCTCTTGTTATTTCACGCGCTGTGGTTTCAGTTTGGAACTCTTCAAGTTTGTTTTTCTCAGTGATTTTTGCTATTCTGCATTCCTCTTCATCCGCCGCATTAATAAGAATTTTATAGCTCATATTAAGCGTCTTCCTGATGCATATATTTTGTTCCTTTTGCCAAACGTCATATGTTCTAATATTGGCAAAAGTTGATCATGCCTGATATAAAAAAAATTTGCTCAGGCGATATTTTATTTATTTATTAATTTTTATCAGATTATGCCCTATTGAATAAAAATTATCAAGTTATTTATTTTGTGATTCCAATTTATGAATTAGAAAAAGCTTGACTTTAGAATATCTCCTGGGTAATATAAATATTTTTATCGCTTAATCGTCAAAACCTGAAAGCATCTTTTCAGGCAATCACTAAAAAACTAAACCAGTGGTAAGTCAACATGTTAACGATCAACCTGGCTTACCCAAAATGAAGGAAAAAGTATGTCTTGGGATTGGGAAAAACTTCAAAAACAACAACAACGTCAATACAACCGGCCCCCTAACCCGCCAAATTGGGATCATATTTCCGAAAAGTTTGACAAGTTCAAAAACTTTAAAGTTCCGGGGACATGGCTCATCGGGCTTTTATTGCTACTTATCTATGCGGGATCTTCCATGTTCTATACAGTGAATACTGATGAAGCCGGAGTTGTACAACGTTTTGGCAAGTACCATCGAACTGAAGGTCCTGGCTTGAGCTTTAAATTTCCAGCAGGAATTGAAAAGGTGACCAAGGTTAAGGTCAAATATGTTTATAAAGAGGAGTTCGGAATTCGTCCTGTGCAGCAAACGCAGCAATCCCGATTTTTGGGAAATACAGAACGAAATATTTCTTTAATGCTTACAGGCGACTTGAATGTTGCAGTTGTTCCCTGGATTGTTCAATTTAGAATTCAAGATCCCTATCTCTATTTATTCAAAGTGCATGATGTTCGCCGATTGTTAATTGATTTGGCAGAATCTACCATGCGACTGATTGTTGGAGATCGAAGTATTAATGAGGTGATCAGCAAGCGAGAAGAAATTGCAGATCAGGCCAAAATTCTGCTTCAAAAAGAATTGGATCAGGCTCAAACAGGTATTCATGTTGTAACAGTTGAAATGAAAAAGACCAATGTGCCGCAAAAAGTTCAGCCATCGTTTAATGAAGTCAATCAGGCCATCCAGGAAAAAGAAAAGGTGATATATCAGGCCAAGGAAGATTATAACAAGGCGATCCCTGCTGCACGTGGTGAAGCTGAACGAGCAATCAAAGCTGCTGAAGGCTATGCCCTTGACCGAATCAATCGGGCGAAAGGTGATGCGGATCGGTTTTTGTCTCAATATCGAGAATATATCAATGCCAAAGATGTCACACGCCGTCGGATGTATTTGGAGGCCATGAAAAAAGTTTATCCAAAGCTTGGAAAGGTATTTGTGATGGATGCAGATCAAAAAAATGTTTTACCGCTAATCAATTTAGATTCACTATCCAGGAATTTGCCTTCAGACAAAAAGGATCAAGCGACTGTACAAGGAGGTAACAACAAATGAAAGCAATAGTTGCAATTTTGAAAGAACATAAAGAGGTTATCAGTGTATCTGCATTGGTCGTTTTTGCGCTTATATTCTTTTTATCTGCATATACAGTTGATGAAACAGAACAGGTGGTTATTACACAATTTGGTAAAGTTGTCGGAAAGCCAAAAGTTCAACCGGGATTATATTTCAGGGTACCATTTATTCATCAAATCAATACATTTCCTAAAAATTTGCAGGAATGGGATGGCGATCCAGGACAAATCCCCACTTTAGATAAAACGTATATCGGGGTAGATACCTTTGCAAGATGGTTAATTGTGAATCCAATCACATTTTTCCAAACTGTAAATAATGTTGCCAGCGCTCTTGGAAGACTTGACGATATTATTGATCCGGCAGTTCGCAATTTTATCACATCCTATCCATTAATTGAAACAGTCCGCCAAACCAATCGAAAGATGGATACATTTGAAATGGGTATGGATGAAAGCAATGAACGCCATATTGGAACGATTAAGATAGGACGCGAAAAAATAACTGAAGGTATTCTAAAGCAGGCGAAACCCAAATTGGAAGCTTTTGGGATTGAATTGGTTGATGTTCAAATCAAGCGGATCAATTATGTGGAGCAAGTGCGAGAATCTGTTTATGGTCGTATGATTGCTGAACGAAGACAAATCGCTGAAAAATTTCGATCTGAAGGTCAAGGGGAAGCGCGTAAAATTCTGGGTAAAAAAGAACGAGAGTTGAAAAGAATAACTTCTGAAGCTTATAAAACTGCACAGGAAATCATGGGTAAGGCAGATGCTGAGGCCATTTCCATTTATGCCAATGCTTATGAAAAAGATCCTGATTTCTATTCTTTTTTACAGACATTGGAAAATTATAGTACGACGATTAACAAAGATACCTCTCTGATATTGTCAACCGATACCGAATATCTGAAGTTTTTTAAAGGGTATTCAGTAAAATAATTAATACCGACACAGATAATTTTGGGGGAGAAATGATTGGCAATTTGTTTCAATACACATGCCAATTTGCACAGGAAGGTGTTTTTCTATGCTACAGCGGCCCAACGTCTCATGAAGTTTTGGTTAGCACTGGCAATACGTTAAAACAATTTCTTGATGAAAACAAAGTGGATAAAAAACGATATTATTGTATTTTCTCTGTATACATTGAGTTGTTTGAAAACATACTTCGATATGGCGTCGATTGCTTTGGCAATCATCTTTTAGTCGAAAGGAGTCGATGCCCATATGGTATTATTACAGTGGGGCTGAATAATGATCAATTTACAATTAAAAGCGGCAATATTATTTCACTGGAACAAAAAAACAAACTGAAAAAGTATTTGAATACAATAAATGCGATGGATCCCCAAGTTATACGTGATTATTATCGGGAGAAAAGAAAGCAGACAGTAGATCCAGAATGCAAAGGTGCTGGCCTGGGCTTTATTGAAATCATCCGAAAATCCAGCCAGCCGATTGCTTTTTCTTTTGACTATATTGATGATTATTTTCTGTTTTTTTCTATGACAGCAGTTATTTGAAGGAGTTTGCCATGAAAAACCTTGAAATATCAAAAACAAAAACCACACCCGAAATTCTTTTCAACTTTTCAAAAAACGAATTATCGATTACAGGAGAATCGTTTCCTGAAAATACTTCGGAGTTTTATGCACCTGTATTTGAATGGTTGGAAGAATATTTAGACACGCTTTCCGATCAATTGGTGACAGTAAACATTGAACTGGTATATTTTAATAGTAGTAGTTCCAAAGTATTGATGGATTTGTTTGACATGCTTGAAGAATCTGTACAGAATGGTAAAGAAATATCAGTAAACTGGCGCTATGATGAGGACAATGAAATGGCAGCGGAATATGGTGAAGATTTTATGGAAGATCTGGAGCACCTCCCATTTCATCTCGTAGAAATTTAGCTCATCTTGAGTTGAATATTCAAATAAACGATATTCTAAAAAAATGAAAGCGTTATGATAATCAGTACTTTCCCCTAATCATTTATATTAAAAAAATGATAAAGACTTTGATTGACCCGCTGGAAACTATCCCGCATGACCATATGCCCCCCTTGTGGAAAGATTTGAAATCTGTCAGGCTTGAAATGTTCTGCAAAATTGCGTCCGCCACTGACTGGCAGAATATTATTTTGTTCTCCCCAAAGAATCAATGTTTGGGGAAATTGTTCTGGTTTTTCGACCTTATCCAGGTATCCAAAGGAATGAAAGTTTAGCAGCAAGTTTAATAAGACAGAAAATTGTCTGGGGTGTTGATATCTTTTGATCAGATGGTCTATAAAATCATGATCTTTTTCATTCGCAAGTCCATATTGTTGTGCAATAGACATCCTATAGGCCCATCGCGGTAACCTGATAAATGGTGATAGCCATATCAGAAACTTTCGAAAGGTAAATGAAGATAATACCCATTGGTATAGTTTCCCCAAATACCCTTGTGATAGGGTTTGGATCGAAGCAATATTCATTAATACGAGATATTTTACTTTTTCTGGATTTTCCAACGCATAGGATAGAGATATGGCACTACCAATGCAGTGCCCCATCAATGAGACGTGATCAAAATCATGACTCTGTATGAATTGATCAAGCAACTGAGTGTACAGGTCAAGCGTATAATCAATTTCAGGTTTATCTGAGTGGCCATAACCCAATAAATCTATCGTATATATATCAAAATAGTTTTGTAAGGACTGAACTTGATAATCCCAAATTCGATGATCATTACCACCATTATGCAGCATGATCAGCGGTGGGCCATTTCCTTGTTGTGAATATGAAATGTGATAATTATTGAAGGTAAACGATTTCATATAGACCTTTTTTTTATATGAACAAATATGAAAGATACCATATTGTCCGGCTTTTTCTACCCGAAAACTTATGGCCGCTTAGGAGTGCTCTAAAAATAACTTCCCCATTATTGATATTGTTCGTTTTGAGGTAATTGTACTGTAGAGACGTAGCATGCTACGTCTCTACACGACCTTATTTTTTTGTACGATCATGAAAAATGAGCAATTATTAAATGAGGAACTTATTTTCAGAGCTTTCCTTACTTATCGCAACAAAAGAAAACAAATAAGCATGATGCTTGTCGGCAAAGCAGCCCCCATGAGCAGGCCGAGCGGAGAAATACCATCTTCAAAGTATTTTTTTAGTATCGATTGTCCAGCCGGGTTTGGTGCATTTGCAATAACTGTCAACCCACCGCCTGCAACAGCACCGGCAACAACTGAATATTTCATTCCATCTGTAAATCCCGGAACCAGGGTACTTAAAAAAGTAATGGCAGCATTGTCATTAAATGCTGATAATAGCGTTGCAGAAAACATTAAAGGAATCTCTCCGAGGCGCTCTAAAACAGGCGCAATCCACCATCCCTGTAATCCACCATGAATTACCAACCCACCAAGGAAAAATCCAACCAGTAATGCGGGCTTGAGATCGATTTTGTTTTGGAAAGGTGCAGTGACCTGAGCAAACCCAAGAAAAAAAAGCAAGCCTGGGACAAAAATTGCGGGGTGATGTGCATTGAAGATCGTCCACACCATAAATAAAATATGTATGATCATCACCCACACAGGGACCTCATCATCCCTGCTATCCCATTCAGGATCCATAATTATTGGACGCTCATGTTCTGGCATGATTCCAGGTATCGTCATTCTCATTTTTCTTCGTCGAATTTCATCAAATCGCTGTTCATAAGCTTCTTTAATAAGATTTGGATCAATCCCTTCTTTTAAAAAGCTTTCTTGGTGGCGATTCATGATAACATTGCCAATCTTATCTTTTATTTGTTTTGTTTTTGCCTCAAATTCCATTGCAAAACCAAGCCTGTCTCCCAGCAAGCATCCTATTTTGTCGAATTCAGCTTCAAGATCTTTTTGACGTAAGTATTTTTTTTGAATCTCGTCTTTTAAAACCAGAATGGAAAATTGTTTTTGAAGTTTATTTAATTCTCCCCGAAAGTAAAGATAATAAATCCCATTGGCCAAGAGAATGCCGATAATTGCCTTCCATCCAAAATTAAAGATCATGTGATCCATTCCCCAACTCCACGGGCATGCAACCATTAGTACTGGAGGAGCAGCAAAATGCGTAAGCGTCCCACCCACAGAAATATTTACAAAAAGGAGGCCTGCAGTTGCATATTTAAATGTGTTGTCGGGTTCCAAATCATAAAATTTGGCGGATAGTAAAAGTGCAGAAATTGTCATCGCAGCAGGTTCTGTTATGAATGCGCCTAAAATGGGACCCATCGTTAGAATTGTGAACCACCATGCAGTTATGGTTCCACCTAAAATATTGGCCAACCGCCACATAACTGATTCTGCTAACTTCAAAATGGGTCGGGTTGCTGCAAGTGTCATGATTACAACAACAAACATGGCTTCTGTAAAATTGACATCATTTTGAATATAGTGAACGGCAGTTGGCCAGTCAAAAAATATGATGATTGCAACGACCAGGGCAGCAGCCCATATTCCAAATACAGCTTCAACTTCACCTAAAAAATGAAACAGCTCTGCTTTATGCGAAACTGAGTATTTATCATATTTACCGGATAATATTTTTTTCTCGTGTTCTTTCTCCCATTGATGGCTGAGCTTCAGAAAATAGCTGGTTAAGAAAGTGTGTAAAATGGCCAAGAAAAAAATAAGTGTTGCAACAACATTAAATGGTTCTAACTGCGCACGATTTAATAAAATAGAAAAAATACGATCATGTCCTGCATCGTTATAGCTATCAAGGGGGTGCGGACAAGGTTTCAATGTTGGATTTGGCGAATTCCCGCCCCCGGATAAAGCTGACGTTGCAAATAAGAGAATTCCCAACAGGACTGGTAGAATGAATCTGAATCGTTTTTTGAATGACATTTTTAGAAACCTCCCAACCATTGCAAGAAATAAATCACATTTTCAGTTGAAATCACCCCATCTCCATCTGGATCATACTTAATACGCTCTTGATATACTGCATTATCCAGTTCTGCTTGGGAATACACGCCGGTTTTTAAATCCGACAAATTAATATCAGGAATGGCAATTTCACCGCCTGGCACACGAATATCTGGTATTGTAACCGGTTCAAAATGCGCTGACGATACATTAACAGTATATGCACCAATAGGCACGTTATCAAACACATATCGACCATTTTCATCAGTTGTTGTATGTTGGCCTGTTTCTACAATACTAACTGATGCCCCCACGAGAATGGCATTGCCGCCAGTAATCGAGGTGGTAATTTTTCCACTGATTTGTCCGGTGGAGCGTTTTAATATTGTTCCATTTTCACCCACAACATAAATATCGGTGATGGAAGCGCCCCATATTCCCATTAAAGGATATGCCAAACCGCTTTCTGTTTCAGACCACTTATTGTCATTGTATGACACGATTGTTCCCTGAAGTCCGGCTGCAAATACGATATTGTTTGAAAGCCCCCAAATGCCTTTAAGCGATGAAAATTTTCCCCTTTCTTGTTCGATCCATTCGGAACCATTATAGTGAATAATTGTCCCACCATCGCCAACAGCAAAGACATCATTTTCTGAACTTCCCCAAACGCCTCTTAATGAATAGGCAGTGACTGTGGGCATTTTATCCCAAACAAATCCATTATATACAAGCACCTCGCCACCATTGCCTACAGCGTACATTTTATTATCATTTCCCCAAATATCCAACAATGTTGTGGTGGTGCCGCTTGCCATGTTTGTCCAACTGACCCCATTAAATTTAAGAATCGTTCCTTTTTCGCCCACTGCAAAAACTGATCGGCCATTGCCCCAGATACCATTTAAATCTTCGTTAGATCCAGTATACATTTTTGTCCAGTTATGACCATTGTACTGCAATATCGATCCATTGTTTCCCACAACATATACCATACCCACATCACCCCAAACTGCTTTAAAATTATAATCATACGTTAATAATATTTTGTTCCAGGAAATCCCATTGAAATGAAAAATCGAACTTCCATTCCCTACAGCAAATATATCATTGGCAGATCGGCCCCAAATATCTTCCAAATCACTATAATTAACAAAATCTTCGTTTTTGCTCCAATCACGTTGGGGATTAACTGTTAATGAAAATGTTTCCATTTCAGTATTGTTCCCATCACTGACAGCAATCGTGATATCTGTGGTGCCAAACTGATCTTCAGATGGTTCCAGAAGTATTGTTCTTTCACTACCCGATCCACCAAAGGAGATATTATCATTACTGACAATTAATGTATCACTGGAAACCGCCGAAATAATTAAATCATTTGAATGAGTTTCGGCATCTGTTACAGTAAATGCAATAGGGATAATTGAAACATATTCCCAGGTTTCTTGATTTTCGATTGAAGAAATACGAGGTGCATCATCCACTGGTACAATGTTCAGATTAAAACTTTCCTGGGAGCTAAGGTTGCCATCACTGACCATGATTGTGATTTGCACTGTCCCATTCTGATCTAATAATGGCAGAATGGTAACATTTCGGTTTTGGTCAGTTCCAGAAAAAGTCAGGTTCGATTCAGGCACTTTTGAAGGATCAGACGTCGATCCTGAAACAATCAAATTGCTTGCAGGTGTTTCCATATCTGAAATCGTAAATGAAATCTCTCCAGCAGGGGTATCTTCATCAGTTGTTTGATCGACGATTTGTGATATTTGAGGTGGATCATTGACATCCTTGACGCGAACAGTGAACGTATCTGAAACCGCCGCAACACCATCACTGACCTCAATTGTAATCGTGGCAATACCATACATGTCTTTCGCAGGTGTTATCAAAGCGATTCGATTCTGCCCGGTACCGGATAATTGAATATTGGCATTGGGAACGAGAGTGGCATTGGCTGATGTGGCAGATACCAATAATTGATCTGCCGGTGTTTCCAAGTCACTGATTTGAAATGGAATATTGGTTGAAGGGGTGTCTTCATCAATACTTTGATATCCAATATCTGAAATGATGGGACTATCATTAATTTCATTGACCCATAGGGTAAAGCTTTCAGTTGAAAAAGAAATCCCATCACTCACCTTTATTGAAATCGTTGTCCGGCCAAATTGATTTTTTGAAGGACGTATGGTCAGTTGTTGTTTTTCTCCGGAGCCTTCCTTGATAAAACCGGAATCATCGACCAGGCGTGGATTTGAGGATGATATCGATACAATTAGTTCATCAGCCGGGGTTTCTTCATCTGAAACAGAAAAAGAGATCACATCGGTTTGTCCATCTTCATCAATGGTATAAGGTGTTCCAATATTCAAGTTGCCAATATTATCAGGGTTTTTCACTTGCATAGGTAAAACAGTTCCTTGCACTGAATTAATGCCCAACTGTCCAAATCCATTGTTTCCAAAACTAAAAACCGACCCATCTTCATTCAGAACGAGACTGTGATAGTGACCTGCTTCAACACGAATCGCACTAGAAGAAGTAATATCTGTTTTAACCGGTCTAATCTGCATTTCTTCATCACTGTTATCTCCAAGTTGACCATAAAAATTTCCTCCCCAACCCCATACAGAGCCATCGTTGCGAAGTGCCAAAGTATGTACATATCCGGCTGAGATGCCGATTACATTGGAAATATCCAATACACGTACAGGTGAGTTCTTCATGAGTTTGGTGCCATCACCCAACTGCCCAAAGGGATTGTCACCCCATGTCCATACTGTGCCATCATTTTTTAAGGCCACTGTATGATAATCTCCAGCAGCAATGGCAATAATATTCGCCAATCCAGGAACAATAACAGGTACATTTTTATCTGTGTCTGTTTGATTTCCAAGTTGTCCGACACTATTAAACCCCCATGTCCATACCGTGCCATCATTTTTTAACGCAACCGAATGTGCATATCCGGCAGCAATGGCAACACAGTTATCAAGTGTCTGTATGAGGTATGGTTTATATTCAGAGGTTTCCTGACCTGTTTTTCCATTTCCCAATTGTCCATTGGTATTACTTCCCCAAATCCATACATTACCATTGTCTTGCAATGCTAATGTATGCGCATAACCTGCCTCAATTGCAATTATATCTGTCAATAGCAATACATTTTGTGGGGTATCTATTTGAGTAATATCATTGCGGCCAATGCCCAATTGTCCATGACTATTATTCCCCCATGCCCATACATTACCATCATTGGAAAGTGCCAGACTGTGGTTCTCGCCAGCAGCCAGGTCAACAATTTTTTCCAGACCACTAACAATATGGGGAAAGAGGACTTCCTTGTCTGCGCCACTCACACCAATTCCGAGTTGCCCCATGTCGTTTCTCCCCCATGACATGACTTCATTGCCGCCACGCACAGCCAGGCTATGATATGCACCAGCAGCAATGGCCGGATTGCCTGCCGCCAGGTTTTCTATTACAACCACAGGTGGATCATTGCCAGGTTTTATTGTCAGTAAAAAAGTATCTTCCGAGATGGCATGGCCATCGGTCACCTGAAGCGTAATTCTTGTTTCTCCAGATTGATCCGGATTGGGTTGGATTAACATAGAACAGTCAATACTTGAGCAAGTGACATGAATGTTTTCATCAAGAACAAGGTTTTGGTTTGATGATCTCCCCACAATGGTTAATTCTGTAAAATCACTTTCCGCATCAGATATTTCAAAATGAATAAAATCAGTTGATTGATCTTCTGCGATCGTCATATCACCAATGTCAGTGATATCAGGCGCAGCATTCACAGTTAATGTAAATGATTGAGAATTTGCTTCACCTTCTTTATCACGAACTGTCAATGTAAGCACAGCCTTTCCTGACTGGTTGATTGCGGGGGTAATCGTAACCGATCGGTTTTTTCCAGTCCCACCAAATACGATTTGATCTTCAGGAACAAGGGTTAAATTGCTAGAACGTACTGTGATAATTAAATTATCTGCATTTGATTCCAGATCATCTATTTTAAAAGGGATCGCGCTGATTGTGATGTTTTCATCTGTTCGTTGATCGTCAATTTCTGAAATCATAGGCGGATCATTTACCTCTTCAACAACAAGCTTGATATCGGCGATCGTGGATTTTTCACCATCATTGACACGAAAATGAATCAACGTCTCGCCGATATCATTTTGACTTGGTGTAATTAAGGCTTTACATTGACCATCAGTACATTCAATATTAATTTGATCCATTGGCACCAAAACAGGATCGTCGGCATCAGCATACACAGACAGATTTTGAGCAGGTGTTTCAGCATCTCGAATTTCAAACAAAAGATAATCTGACTGGTTATCTTCTAGAATTGTAATTTTAGGAGGTTCCTGATAGCCAATATTAAGTGGATCATCCTTGAAAAGATCACGAGAATGAACGTGTTGCGGTTCAAGCGCTTTATTAAATGAATTGTTTCCAAGCTGTCCTTTGCTGTTGTCTCCCCATGACCAAACAGTCCCATCATCACTCAATGCCATCGAATGATTTTCTCCGGCTGCAATGGCAATAAATTTTTCATCAGATGCAATTGGAGTGGCGATATAATTGATATCTTCATCAGTCAGCATTGTTCCATTGCCAAGCTGTCCCTGATTATTGTGTCCCCAGGTCCAAATGGTCCCATTATCTTGCAAGGCAAGGCTGTGTTGCCCACCTGCAGCAATTGCAACAATATCTGTTAATATTTCTGAAGATGATTTTTTGACTGCAACTGGATTGCTTTGATTGATTGTTGATCCTATTCCGAGCTGTCCTTTATCATTCGCCCCCCATGTCCAGACCGTGCCATTTTGTTTCAGTGCCATGCTATGTTCTTTTCCCGCAGCAATTGAAACAACATTGACCAGATTTGGCACCTTAACAGGACTCAGCACAGGAGCCAAATTATTATTTTGATCTTTATAATTACCCACCTGGCCGGCATTGTTATGTCCCCAGGCCATCACTGTGTTATCATTGAGAATCGCCAGACTGTGATTGTGCCCGGCAGCAATCGCTTTCACTTTTTCAAGGCTATTAACAGGGACAGGCGTATAACTCGCGATCGATGTGCCATCTCCCAATTGACCATATGAATTACTTCCCCACACATTGACATTGCCATCATGCATTAAGACCATTGTATGATAAGCGCCTGCCGCAATGCCTTTCACTCGAGTGAGGCCTTCAACGCGAGTGGGGGCTGACAAATCGTTTGTTGCACCATTACCCAATTGTCCCTTTTGATTCCAGCCCCAGGTCCACACACTGCCATCATTTTGAAGTGCAATGGTATGTAAATATTTGCTATCAATTCTAACAAAATCATGTGTCCCATAAATGGGAACAGGAATCAATTGATCTGATGTCATATCATCACCCAATTGGCCATGTGCATTCTGACCAAAGGTATAAACCTGGCCTGAATTGTCTAATACGACCGAATGAAGACTGCCGCCCCGAATTGCTGGCATACGCGGATACAAAGAGAGTATAATTTCCGGTGGATCGTTGGTATCTTTAATGGATACAAAAATCAATGCAGTATCATTATATAAACCATCAGATACCTGAACAGTCAATGTATAGGCGGACTGCGTTTCAAAGTCGAGACCATCAGCATCATCAATTGAAAATCTGCCGGTATTGTCAATTTGAAATATCTTTTGGTCATTACCAGCCGTGATTTGATAGATCAATGTACTTCCTTGATCTTTATCTGTCGCCAAAACCTCTCCAATATAGTTATCGGGTGCAGCATCTTCTGCAATGGTGAATGCGTAAGAATCACTGATAAAAGTGGGTGGATCTTCATTACGATCATTTACTGAAAGAAACACTTGAGTTTCTGCGATATATTTTCCATCTCTCACACTGACTGTAAGTGTGTATGCCGAAATATGTTCATAGTCCAGTCGATGATCGACAGTCAACTGGCCAGTCTCTTGATCCAGAACTAAGGGATTATAAGGAGCGCCATAATCGATTTGATACCTGAGTATATCGTCTGTATCCTTATCATGCGCATCAATGATTCCAATGGGGGTGCCTGGATTGCTGTTCTCATCCACAAAAAAATGATACACTTCAGATCCAAAAACTGGTGGGTATTCATTGGCATCTTTAATATGAATTGTAAGTGTGGGGTTATTCACAACATCATTAATTGTTGCGACAACCTTTAGGATATACACATCATTAACTTCATAATCCAGCTCTGAAGGTTTATTGACAGTTAATAAACCGGTGTCAGGATTCAGGGTAAAGGCATCATTACTGTTTCCAGATACAATCATAAACTGACGTGTTCCTGGTGGGGCATCTACAGATATGATACCCAGCTTGGTATTATATGGACTATTTTCTTGAACAGAAAAGGTTTGATCAAAAACCACCCGGTCGTCATTCCCATCGATTTCTTCAATTGTAAGTAATGCATATGATGGGAATTGGTTATCTTCAACTTTAACGTCAATTTGGTATTGCGTTTCATCATCCATCCGAAGTGTATCTTTGTCAATAACTGTAATGATACCACTTCCAGGATGAATGGCAAAAACATTGTGCGGATTGATAAAATAAAACTGAATGTTGTCATTGTCGATATCACGTGCTACCAATTGTCCCACTACATCACCATTTGATGCATCTTCTTTGATGGTAAATGTTTGATTGTATACAAGCGGCGCATTGTCATTTATACCGTTGATGTAAACCTTTATAGCGGATGTTGCAGTATAAAGACCATCAGATACCATTACAGTCAAGGTATAAGTCTGGATGCTTTCGTAATCCAGGGTATCATTAACATAGATTTCGCCTGTGGTTGGAGTAATCATAAATGGACAGGATGGAAAGGCTTGAACGATATTGTAAAATAAAGAATCATCGTCCTTGTCCTGAGCAGATACCTTTCCTAAGTAATAGCCTTCGTTCACGTTCTCATTGACAGTAAATGTCTTGTTTTCAATGGTTGGCACATTGTCGTTCAAGTTGTTGACAGTCACCATGACTGATGCTGTTGTTTGATAGTAACTATCGCTGATTTCTACAATCAGATGATATTCGTTGACATCTTCAAAATCAAGGTGGTTGCCATATTGTACAGTTATCGTTCCACTGTTTGCGTTTGAAAACGTAAAAACAGATTTGGGATTGCTATCACTCCTTATTCGATAATTCAATACATCGTTATCCGCATCAGTGGCGACAACGTGTCCAATAGCATAACCATCGGGCAGGTTTTCATCAATTGTCACCGATAAATCTTCTGCCTGTGGTGGGTTGTCATTTGTGTTTCGAATATTGATCGTTATGTTGGCAGCACGGCGCGCTTGGCCATCATCCACCTGAACAGTGAGTATGTATTGATCCTGTTTTTCAAAGTCAATAAACGATGTTTTATTGACACGAATAACACCGGTTGATTCATGAATCACAAAGGCATTGTTGTCATTTCCGCCTAATATGTCATAGGTTAAAATATTCATGGGGCGATCTTCATCAGTTGCGACCACTTCGCCCACGTATGCGGTATTGATACTGTCTTCATCAATATTGAATGTTTGTTCGGTAATGAAAGGCGGATCGTTCACGTCTGTGATATTCACTGTAATCGTCGCTCTGGCTTCAGCTTCACCATCAAAAACGATCACCACAAGACTGACTGTTTTCAAGGTTTCATAATCAACTCGTGCTTTATCTTTTATTATGATGTTGCCTTGTGGATCAATCAAAATAGGCGGATTCTCATACACAGCTTCGTAACTGAATCTTAAATCGACATCATCATCATCTTTTGCAGAAACAGTCCCAATGACTGTATCATTATCCAGGTTTTCTTCGACTGAAAACACTTGATTATTCACTGTAGGCGGGTCATTCTTGTCATTCACGTTGACAATCACAGTTGCAGTAACCGGGTTGGTGCCATCAGAGACCTGAACCCAAAGATGATATTGATTGATATTTTCATAGTTCAGTTTTCTATCACCATTCACAGACAACTTGCCAGTTTGGCGATCAATTTTAAAGGCATTATCGATATTACCAAAAATGATTTCATAATTTATCATATCTGTCGAATCATCATCATTGGCAACAACAGTACCTATCCATGTATTATCACGCTTGTTTTCATCCACATCAAAAATTTGATCTTTCACAAGCGGGGGATTGTCATTTGTATTGGTGATATTGATTGTAATAATGCCTTCATCCGAATAGATGCCATCTGATGTGATAATGGTCAAAATGAATTTTCCAGGCCCAAGTTCATAATCCAATTCATCTGCTTTTCGTACCATAATATTTCCATTGGATTCAATAATGGAAAAGGCAAGATTGGTATTGCCTGATTGAATGGAAAGACTTTGGGTGTCGTCATCAGGGTCATTCACAAGAACTGTTCCAACAATTGTGCCTTCTGGGGTGTTTTCGTGAACATTCCAGGTCTGATTGACAATCACCGGCGGGTTGTCATTGAGATTTTCTATAATAACTTCGGCATTCGCAGTATCAAAATTAATACCATCAGATACTTGAAGTCCTAATACATAGGAACGAACCTTTTCTCTATCTAAAACTGCGCCAGCATGTACAGTAATATTGCCGGTTTGCGTGTCCATTAGAAAGATATTATCTGAGTTGCCCGATGTGATGGCATAGGTCAGTGTATCCGCAGGATCGTCATCCATGGCAGTTGCCTGGCCCACAAGGGTATTTGCCGGGCTGTTTTCTTTGACACTGAATGAAAAAGTGTTTTGGGCAAAACGTGGTGGATTTTCATTAATATCAATCAATTCAACAGTGACAAGTCCTGAACTGGTATTTATTCCATCAGAAACAGTTACTGTAATTGTATATGCACAGATGGTTTCACAATCGAGAATGCTTCCGGAATTGACTTTCAAAGTGCCAGAGCTTGGACTGATTAAGAATGGATTGTCAGGGGGATCGCTGATTTGAAATGTCAGATGTAATTCGTCTGGATCAGTGGCAATAACAGTTCCAACTGTTGTGCCGCCTCCTGAATTCTCATGGATCTGAAAGGTTTGATCGTCAATTATCGGCGAGTTGTCATTCGTGTTATTTAAGCTAATCTGAACGATGGCTGTTTCAGTATACTCACCATCATGAACCGCAATTGTTAATGAAAAATCATGATACAATTCATAATCCAATTGGCTATAGTTTTGTACTGTAATCAGTCCTGTTTGTGCATCAATTGAAAAAGCGCCACCATTATTACCTGAAAGAATGGAATATGTCAGTGAATTATTGTCCGCATCATTGGCTTGAACCTGAAATTTGGAAGTTTTATCGTTTTCGTTAGTATTAAAGGATTGGTCTTGAATAACCGGCGGATCATTTGCTCCTGTGATCATTACAGAAATGATTTCAGCAGCAGTGTACGCGGCATCCGATACCTCGATTTCCAGATCAAATGATTTTAATTCGCCCTCAAAATTGAGTTTTTCATTGTTTATAACAAACAATTCTCCAGTATTGCTTAATATCGAAAATGTACTATTTATGTTTCCAGATATAATCTGATAGCTTAAGACATCCTGATCTTCATCTTCGGCAACAACTGTACCCAAAGAAGTTCCAACCGGACTGTTTTCAAGGACTTCAAATTCCTGCAGCTTAATAATCGTAGGCGCATCATTTAGATTGATGAGAAAGACATCAAATGTAGCAGATGTTGTATTTGAATTGTTTGCGATTGCTATTTCAACGGCTATTTTATAATCTGGAGAGTAACTTTCATAATTCACTAATGAAGTGTTATTAACAAATAGTACGCCAGTTTGTGGATGAATGCCAAAAGGTTCTGACTCATTATTGGAAACGATTGAATACGTTGGGCTGTAATTGTCTGGATCAGTGGCTTTAATTTTACCAAATGTATATCCTTTTGGACTGTTTTCCTTGACAGAAAATGTTTGTCCAGGTTCTGTAAAAACTGGATAATCAGGCTGTGGCAGAACATGCACGTAAACTGTGACCTTATCGGAATTCTGACCGCCATCATTGATTTCTACAACAAAACTGTCTGTACCATAAAAGTTCTCATTTGGTGTATAGGTAATGGCATTTACTGTACCGACCACAGGAGATGTTAATGCGGTGCCATTTGCTGCCTGTGTTGTAATCTGCCAGTTGATCACTTCAGAAAGATCATTTTCTGCTGTCAGGGTGAGTTTAAAAGGGTCAGGCTGTCCATCCTCGCTCATGGTAACATGAATACTGTCACTTTCAGACAGAATGCGGAGTGTACCGCCCAAATCCTGAGATAGTATGGTAATAAAGCCTTCTCGGTTACTGAATGTTGCATCAAAGGCCTGGTTCGAGATATAATAATCTGAAGACCAGGTCGTACCTGCAATTGCGATATTTGCGCCATGAATGGCAATATGACTGATTCGGTCATCTGCTGTTCCCCCCAAATAGGTTGCTGCTGACAATTCCGAAAGATCGGGTGATAACGTTGCAATAAATGCATCCACAGCACCATTATGGTTTTGATCATATGAACCGGGGGTGGCGGGGAAGTCTCTTGAAGCTGTTATTCCGGCAATCATGATCTCTTTATTATCATTGATAATAATATCTGTGGCACTTTCCCAATTCTTTCCCCCGATAAATGTAGAGGATTCAAGATTTTCGAAATATTTACTAAATTTGGCGACAAAAATATCTGTACCATTCAACGTATTGTCGAAGATAGCTTGTGAGGTTTCTATTGGGAAATTCTCGGATGAAGTTGTGCCAGTAACATATATTTGATTGAAACGATCCACCACAATTGCATAAACAGTATCGATTTCATTCCCTCCTAAAAAAGTTGCATAATTTACACTACTCAGATCTAGACTGACTTTACAAACAAAACCATCCATGTCCCCATTGTGTGTGGTGTCATAAGAATTTGCATAAAAATCGTTTGATTGCGTTTGTCCACCAACAATAATACATTTAAAATCGTCACTTTTATAGATCTGAAGGGCAAAAGCTTGGTCACTATTTGTACCACCAATATATATCGTTGATTGAATGCTTGAGAGGTCATTATTGAAACGTGCAACAAAGGCATCAGTTGATCCATTGAATGTTGTATTAATCGTTCCAACTAAATCATCAGATTGGGTATAGCCTGCAATGTAAATTTCATTTGAATCTGGGTAAATAATCATATCCTCAGGCATATCCTGTTCTGTACCGCCATAAAATTTTGAAGCCATTAGCGTGCTTAAGTCGCTGTTCATTTGAAACACAATCACATCCCCTTTTCCTTTGTAGCCTAGCGCACCGGGAAAATCGGATGACAAAGACTGTCCGCAAACGATAACATTGTTGGAAGAATCAATTACAATAGACTTGGCAGAATCAGGCTCATGTCCGCCAATAAATGTGGCAGACAGAAGGGTACTTAGATCACTGTTAAATCGTGCAATGAAAATATCTTCTTTATGGTCAATAGGGTCGAATGAATTTAAATACCCGCCAGTGACTGTTGTTACCGGAATATTTGCAGACCGGGTGGTTCCTGCAACATATATATCACCATTGGGTGCTACTGCAAGGTCAGCAATTTCATCCTCATTTTCACCACCAAAAAAAGTACCGGCAATAAAGGGATCAATAATCAGCGGATAATCTGTATTGTAAGAATCAACCTGAAATCCATAGGTGGTTTCGTTTACCATACAATAACGAACATTCACAGAAACTGGTTGATTATCAATCATTTGATATGCTTTGGGCGTACTATAACGAATTCCCTGCGGATAAAGAGTCAATTGGCCATCACTGTTAATTTTTAATTCGTGTGCGCCATCAACACCAATTTTGATCTGATCCGGCTGACCGCCTGGATTGACAATAAATATTTTTTCCACTGTACGACCATACGCTTTTAATTTCATTGAAATATGCGGATAAATATCTGGCATCAGAATGTGATTGTAAGCATCAACCTTCGTTTTTTGATTGATGATCGTATGCGGATAAAAAAAGTTGATCGATGTTTGAGAACGCGTTCCTGGTTTTGGTATAAAAGGGTTTCCACGGCTAATACGTTCAACAATTCGTTGACCGGTTGATTGAGCACAAAGAACCATATCCCCATTTTTGTGAATCTGGACTGTTCCTGCAAATGTTTTGGCATAATACAGAATGTCATCATTAGATAAAATGCCTTGATTCGCCAGAAATGGCATGGACAATCGGGTTGTGTTGATATCTGAGAGATTGTGAATGGATGCTGATACACCCCCCTGCATCCATAGTAATAAAATAAATGAAACAATCATTTTTTTTGCGGTCATACGCATGTTGAATCCTCCTTATGGTAAGTATTGAAAACATATCGGTATTTATCATGTGGTTCTCAATAAACAAGAAAAATTTTCCGCCTGTGCAGAAAGTTCCATAAAAAAATCATGTAAAAAAACTGTATTTTTAATAGGTTAAAAAAAATATTATTCTAAAAATTATTGTTTTGCAACAATCATACAAACTTGAATTGGGGTTGGATTCTACAAATGGGCGTGGTTTTTTGTCTTTTATGACTGAGGCATAATAATATTTGATTTAAGTGTAACCAAAATTGCCGGTGAATACAATTTGCTCATCATTTAAATTCCGGCCATAAAGTCAGAAGAAAAGTTTACTTGTAATATTTTTTTGCAAATGCGCTGACTTTACCTTCGTCAACGATTTTTCTCATCATTTCATTAAACTTTTTTATTTCTTTTGCATAAATCGATTTCTTGGATATCGCAACATGTAATTGAACATTGTTGTCCGGGGTGTAACTGGCTTTGTCAAATGCACCTTTATAATTTTCTTGAATGATTTGAAAATCGGCCTGGCAATCGGTGCCAATGAAAGCTTTGAATCTTTGTGCCGCCAACATTCGCAATAATTGAACCTCCTTTACAACAGAATATTTTTGTATTCTCGAATCGTTATCAAATTGATCAAAATAGGCAGAATCTCTTACAAAACCAATCTGGTATTTATAAAGGTCCTCATATTTTTGTATTAAATTGCTTTGTCCCTTTAAAACATAAAAAACTGTGGTACATGTATAGTATGATGGCGTTGTATAGTACATATATTCTTCACGTTCTGGTCTTCTTGCCAAGCCGGCCATGCCATCAACAAATCCAACATTCATGCTATAAAGACAGCGGGCCCAAGGAAATTCAATAAAAACAATTTTTAGCTTAAGACGTTTTCCAAGTTCTCTCCAAATATCAAAGTCAATCCCTGTATAATTTTTTTTTTCAATCATTCTAAAAGGCGGCCAGCTGTCAATAGCAACTTTAAACGTTCTTTCTTGAGCAAATAGATTTGATTGAAAAAAAAGAAATAAGACCAAAAACTGGAAAGCAAAAAAGCGATTTTTGTTTTTAATTGATTTCATACCCATCTCTATCTTTAATTTATTGAAATGTTTTACAATCAGAACGATTTATGGCCGCTTACTTTTTGAAACCATATGTGTTAGAAGGATACACGTCATACAGACCAACATTAATTTTACTATAATGTTCAATATTGTCAAGGCAAATGAATGGGCTAAGGAAATCTCTGAAAATAAGTTCGTCATTTAGTAATTGTTCATTTTGTTTTTGAACCAGGATTACACTGAAAAA
>Ga0272440_1000963_pt1 | contig 24052 bp, 17 predicted proteins | sample SSMMMBAug17_FD_192440 | JGI IMG/M metagenome (GOLD analysis project Ga0272440, IMG submission 192440) | Marine sediment archaeal communities from Little Sippewissett salt marsh, Falmouth, MA, United States - SSM-MMB-Aug17 | ecosystem: Environmental > Aquatic > Marine > Wetlands > Sediment ...
TTTTGTGCGCCTGGTCACCTCCCAATTGAATGTCAATAAATGGAAATCGACCTTTAAATGAAGAAGATAATGTGTGTCTTTTATCTCTGGATTTTTTCAATGCAATCTTTGCCGGTACACCATAAAACACATTGTTGATATCATTTAAATACGCTTTTAAGAACTCGAATTCTTTTTGATGTTCTGATGGTGTTAACGTGGCCACATAGTCTGCAACCTGATCAAACAGATCTTTTAAAATATCCAATGCATAACCGCGCGTGTTGGCATTGACATAAAAATAGATCATGTGATGTTCTTTTTCAAAGATGCTCATCAGGTAGATAGCCAGATGAGACTTGCCGATGCGGGATTCACCATGAATCACATAAACCATATCTATTTGATTTTTGGGATCAAAAAAGAGTCGTGCAGTTTCAATGTCTATTTCCCTGTTGACAAAGGTATTTGTAATAAAATTTCCTTTTGTAAGCGGGCGATGTTCGAAAACTTTGTTATATCCAGGCATCAAAATCTCCTTGTTTATGGATGATGGAGAGATAGAGATGTGATCCCATCTCACTGCCATAAATTATTTAAACATAATCTTTTTTTTGTATGTTTTTTCATCCAAAGCATCTTTAATGGTTAACCATAAAATTTTGGGGTTTTTCGCCTCCCCTGGAAAAAACAAAAAACCTCGGGTAATACATCCCGCTTTAACAGGCTTATGTTCAATCAATGTATCATTGAAATGTTTAAGAGATTTTTCGCCTTCATCATCTTTTTCTAATGCTTTGACTGCACCATAAACAGCGCCACCGCCCGCACCAACTGCGGCGCCTGCGCCCACCGATTTTCCAACATTACTTGATGTAATGGTTCCCACAACAGCACCAATAACTGCGCCCATAGCGGCTGCAATTATTCCTTTTTTTCCAGCTTCTTTGAGCGCTTTTTTATCTTGAGCATGTTGCGTTGCACGTGCTTTTGCAATATCACCAGTTAAAACTTCCCACATGTTGCCATTGGTTTCTTCAAGAAATGTCTGGTCAATTACGACTTGAAAATCCTTGTAACCGATATTCTCAAAAACAACTTGAACAGGTAACATACCAGCGCCATGAATATCAAATCCAAATAATTGTTTGTCTTGTTTGGGATTGTTAAAGACTTCTGCCGCAGCAATTGTTTTATCAATTGTAACTGCATTACCATACACTGATGGCATTTTAAAAGGAACAGGCTTGGCAACAAAAGCTTTTGAACAAGCGTTAATAAATAATAAACAAATGATTAATCCAAAAATAGTATTGTGTTTCATATAAAAACTCCTTGTTAATGAATATATCCGGAATCAAAGTTGTGTCCGAGAACATAAGGTTTGATTTCGGTTTTTGTTCGCGGACGAACATAACGTTCGTCCCCTTAGGAATGAATTGAAAATAACGTTCCCATTTATTGATATTGTTCGATTTGAGGTAATTGCACTGTAGAGACGTAGCAGGCTACGTCTCTACACAACCTTATTTTTGTACGATCAAGAAAAATGAGCCTGTTATTTTCAGAGCATTTCTTAACATAAAAAAACAGCCAATCCACCAACCACCATACAATAAGGAGAAAAGTAATACAATCGCCCTTGATCGACTACGTGTAATAAAAGGCGTAATGCAAAATAGCCAACGACAAAGGATACCAGTGATGCAATAAAAATCATTGGATATGAAAATACAGACTCGCCAACAGGTTCTTTCAGTTCCAAAACCAATGCGCCTAGAATGGATGGGATAGACAATAAAAAAGAAAATCGGCCAGCAAGCGGCCTGTCCATTTTAATGAATAGTGCCGCAGTGATTGTTGCGCCTGATCGAGATATGCCAGGAATAATTGCAAGCCCTTGAATAACTCCCAAAAAAAGGGCATCCCATACAGTCAGGGTTTCGATGGTTCTACTGCCAGATTTCACAAAGCGGGTAATCAATAGAAAACAGCCAGTAATGATCAACATCATACCTGTAAGGGAAATGCTTCCAAACAAGATATCGGCCTGTTTTCTGAAAAAAAGCCCCATCAAACCGGTTGGAATTGTACCCAAAATGATCAATAATGCCATTTTCAAATGGGGATCGTCTTTAACACATTGCCATGATGAATTCAATATCTTACCTGGTGCTCGACAAATAGATGTAATCATGTCAAGGATATGTCTATAAAAAAATAATAGCACAGCCAGCAAAGTGCCAACGTGTACGCAAATATCAAACAATAAAGCAGGTGAATTGATACCGGTCATTTTCTGAAGTATTACCAGATGTCCGGAGCTGCTGACTGGCAAAAATTCTGTCAGCCCCTGCACGACACCTAAAAAAATTGGTACGATGGTTTCAAACATATTATTTCCATTTCCAAATGTGTGCCAATCCATCTGACACACATACAATAAATTGTTTTTCAATCAATGGTGTCAAATGCTTTTTTACAAAAGCAGATGTCATCACCGGTTCCTTTTTGACCACATGTGATGAAATACGATCACACAGTATATCCAGTAAACGATCTGTCTGTTCACTTATGTTACCCATTTTTTCAATTAAATCTTCGGAAAGTAACCAAAAAATAAAATGACGTTTATAATGTTCTTCAATTAAAGCCCTTTCGTTATGTTGTAATTCGCCACCCTGTTTATATGTTTGCAGGAGACTATGCCAAAGATCATCCTGTTTTTTAGACCAGTTCGCAACAAAATTATCAATATCCTCTGGAGATAATTCTGATGTTCTAACAATGGCGCGATTGGCATCATATTTATTCCAGTCATTTGTCATGATTTCAAGATCGTATTCATCAATGTTTTCACGCAAAGTCGTACCTGGAAAAGGGGCTAAAAAATGAAAACCATATTCAATATCAAGCGAGTTCGCAAATGAAAGGCTATCGTTTAATGTTTGTGGTGTTTCACCAGGAAGTCCGACCATAAAGGATGCATGCGTTCGTATGCCTGCTGATTTGCAGATTTTTACTGCATGTCTTGCCTGGCTTAAGGTGATTCCCTTACGAATGCGTTTCAACATTTCCGCATTGCCGCTCTCAATGCCAAAACTGATTGCATAACAGCCTGCAGATTTCATAACCGCTAAAATTTCCGGATCAACTGTGTTGACACGTGAAAAGGCACTCCAGACAAGAGAAATCTTTCTTTCCTTGATGATTTTACAAAATTGTAACACGCGCGCTTTATTCACAGTAAAAAGATCGTCAGCAATATTAATTAAATCAAATCCCATTTTCATAAGCATTTCAATTTCATCCACCACTTTTTCCATAGAACGATATCGCACTTTTTGCCCAACCATACGTCGTCCCTGACAAAAAATACATTGATTGGGACATCCCCGACTTGTAATGATACTGATGGGAAAGCCCAATGTATGATATTTAGGAATATTCAATAGATGACGTGCAGGTAATGGCAGATCATCAAGATTGTCGATTAGGGGTTGGTTTTTTGTGACAATCAGGCAGTCGTTTTCATAAAACGCAATACCAGGTATTGTTTGCCATAGATTTCGATCCTTGATTTTCGGAACGAGATCCAGCAATGTTTTTTCTGCTTCACCAATAACAATGATATCAATTTCTTGGGTATTTCTAAGCACTGTGTCATAATCAAATGAAACGTGAGGGCCACCCATCATAGTAATCACATGCGGATGAAATTTCTTAACGTCTTTCAATATTTCAGTAGCTTTAAGAAAATTCATCGTAACAGAGGTAGTGCCAACAACATCAGGTTGAAAGGAATCCAGCGCCTGTTTCAATTTTTGGGGACAATATTCACTGATAATAAAATCAAACAATTGCACCACAGCGCCAGCTTTTTCACATGCCGCAGCAACATAACAGATACCCAGCGGCGGGGATGGAAATTCAGATAATGGATAAGGAGGCGCGATCAGCGCAATTTTTATAAAATGTTTATGCATTGTCTATTTTTCCTTTTGAAAATAATATGCGCACTTTATCTAGAGTTGTTCTAGAGTTGTTATGGTTGTTATTGTTAATTATCTGCAACATATCTGAGAATATACAAAACGTCTTTTATCCCTATTTGTGTGATATTTTGAATAAACATAATATCTTTAATATCTGGCACGAAATATCCGGAAAGAATTTGCATATATAATATAGCATGTTTCAATCTTATTATATTCGTATCATTTATTTCAATGCCCAAAAATTCAGCGATATCTTGAAATGTCCAGCTTGCATAAGGACAGGTAATAAAAAGGGTATATCCACTATGTGCCGGGTCATATTTATAGTATTTACCATAGCCATCCGAATTTTGATTTAATGATACACCAATCCAATACGCCGACTTATTGAACGTATGAATAATTGTCGCATCATTCATATCAATGATGGCATGTTGATCATGATCCAATACTGATGTATAAAAAGCCTGATTTGAAAACCCATTGTCGCCTTTTATCTGACACTGATTATCTAATAAAAGCTGATGCAAATTGTAATCGTCTTGATTTTCAAAAAAGCCTTGAATTGTAAATTCTTTCCCCCATCCAGGTTCTATATGACTTGCCAGAATATCAAAAGATTTGGCGACCTGTTTATCATTTGCCATTGCAATGACAAATATACGCGAATGTCCCGCCTCTGTTGCGGTAATTGTCAGTACATCGTCTTCAATAGTGGTATCTACACTATCTGTAGATGAGACAGCGCTTAAGGAAACCATATCGCCATCTTTATCACCAGCATCAATTCTAATTTTATATGCTTTGCCCAAGGAAAGTATCTGATCACTGAATTGAGTGTTGATAATCGGGGGATCATCCAGTCTGTGAATGGCATCCATTTCTATATCAGTAACCTGTTGTGTTGCAATATTGACTTCATAAGAATCAAAATCATCAAATGTATAGCCTTTTAATGAAATCTTGATTGTATAATAATCAACAGGAAAATCGTACTGAATGGAATCATCACTGGAAATTACCAGTTCATTTTTTGAGGTATAAACGTCAATATAAAACGCTTGGTTAACATAACCTCTGTCCCCTTCAATTTTAGATAATCCTTTTAAATATTCGCTGTAAGCATCTATATCATTTTCAACGTCAAATTTACCAGAAATTTGAAATCCATTTTGAATATCATCTGCTTCAAGAGAAGATATGTTTTCATAACAATTATTCTCATTTGGATTGCATGGCTTGATATTGTATTTGATTCTCAATAATGTGACAGGAAAAGTATATGAGCTGGTATGTATTGTTTGATTTAGATAGTAGTAGTCATCATCATGTCCGCCCCATCCCATATTGATATGAATTTTCTTGCCTGTCGCGTCTGATGCATACCCATCTGCAACTGTAGCATGATTTGGCAAGGATAAAAGAATGGGACGTTGATTATCAATTTCATTTCGGATAACCGAAAAAAATTCATTTTCGTTTTCATTGGTCATTTGTTGAATATCAGTTGCATAGCCAAAATATTCATACAGGGCATCAACATCAATAGATGAACTGGTGCCATCAGTACGAAAATCAGCTTTGTTGACAATTGCCAAATCTTTGTACAGCAAAGCAACTTCATCCTGAATAAATTCAGGTGTGCTGTTATCCACATTCTCTGGCATATTGTCCCAGTGATATTCACGAAAAAGAATGGTTTCAAGTGTCTGGTTGTTCCATGTGTGTGAGGCAAGTCCTTTGCCGCGTACCGGATGCTGATGATATTTCATTATTTGCGCCTGTGCCGCTTGCGTACAACCTGCCAGTACGTTATTGTTATTAATTTTTGGCAGCATTTTATTGTATGGATAATTTTGATTCCAGGAAGTTTGTAACAGGAATGTATCAGGTATGTAGTTTCTTTTTTTCTGGCGGGTTGAATCAAATTTAATCAAAAAATCCCATTTTTTATAATTGATAGAATCTGTTCGCACATTTTTGCTGTTTGTATTGCTTTGATAAATTTTAAGCTCATTTATAAGAAATGCTTTGTAAGCATCAGGCAGTGAATCATAATCGTTTTTTAGAGAGTATCCTTTAATCGGCGGCAAAATTATTGTTTCTGGCATGATCAGATAGCCGCCGCCATCCAGATGAAAAACCCTTCCGACATTTTTTTGATTAAAAATGATTTTTTCAACAGATACAATTTTTTTACCGCAATTTTTATATGCCAAAAAATTATTGGCAACCTTATGATAATCATTTTCAGTTAATAATGATGCCGCAACAGGATTTGATACCATTATGATAATACTAACAATAAAAAATCGCGTGACTATTTGAAATATTTTCATAACACTCCTTTATAACAGTCATCCATAATTAGTGGACCCATAATTTTTTTTATAATTGTTTTGTATGTTGTGATAATCATCTAATTGAAGCAAGACGATGGTATTTCTTGTACTGGTAGGTTAACATCATTGTGAAAATTTTTTTCATAATAATTTGATTGCCTGTATGGATAATATGACGCTGCAAAAGCAATTATTCTGAATTATGATTGATAATTAAGTTTTGACACATCTATCAACAAACTAAAAAGCAATTTGAGCCTCTTTATCATCCATTTTTGGAACGAACTGAAATCCATATGTCATACCACTACCACCATTATCAGATTTACTTTGTGCCCAAACAAGGTGAGCACGATTTTCATGCAAGACCCCATCCTTTTCCAAACGCATGAGGATGGGGATAGGTTCCTGTGTATCAAATCGAATACCAGTACTGGAAATGTTGACTGATTCAGCATCAATGATATCAGCATCAACAATAAATTCTACCTTAGTTTTAATCGGTAGTCTAGGTGCGATTCTTTTATCCATCTCCTTTTGTTCTTTCATGAAAGATCTCCTAAAAAAAAATAATTGTCGTTCCCACGCCACGCATGGGAACATTTTTTTCCAAATTTTTTTGCCATGAAAACAATAATTCATATAGATTAATAGCTAACAAAGAGGGAGTGACTCTGTCAAGATAATTTCTTAAAAGAGTTCAGTATCTTATTCACCTCTAAAACGATCAATTTCCTGTTTTCGTAAATCTTTTCGCAAGATTTTTCCCACATTTGTTTTGGGCAATTCTTTTCGGAATTCAATTTCAACAGGCCATTTATATTTTGCCAGTCTGGATTTGCAAAAATCGATTATTTCATTTTCAGTAGCGACCTCATTTTCCTTGAGAACAATAAAGACCTTAACTGCTTCCCCCCGAGTTCTATGTGGAATACCAATGGAACAAGCTTCCTGAACTTTTGGATGTTGATAAATGACTTCATCAATATCACGCGGATATACATTGAAGCCCCCTGAAATAATCATATCCTTCTTGCGATCCACAATATAAAAGTAGCCATCTTCATCCATTGTGGCGATATCGCCAGTATACAGCCATCCATCACGCAACGTTAATTTCGTTTCATCCGGTCGGTTTTTATAGCCTTTCATGACCTGTGGGCCTTTAACAATAAGCTCTCCAGGCTGTCCAACAGGTATATCGTGTTCACCTGTTTCCAGATCAACAATACGACATTCAGTTTCTGGAACCGGAATCCCCACACTTCCCACTTTACGAATGCCATCAAAAGGATTCATATGGGTTACAGGTGAAGATTCAGTCATACCAAACCCTTCGATAATAACTGCACCAGTCATTTTTTCGAATTCATGAATAATATCAACAGCAAGTGGCGCACTACCTGAAAAACAGGCTTTGATCGATGTCATGTCTGTTGCCTTGATGTCTGGATGATTTAACATGTTGATAAACATGGTAGGCACCAATGGTGCAAAAGTAGGCCTGTAATTATGAATGATTTCAAGAAGCTGATCGGCTTGCGGTTTTGGCACCAATATGTTTGTCCAACCTTTGAAAATGGCAAAATTCATGACTGTGGTCAAACCAAATACATGAAAAAATGGCAATGCCCCCAAAACAGTTTCTTTACCATCCTCAAGTTCAGGAAACCAGATATCAGCCTGTTGTAACTGTTTGCTCATGTTACCATGGGTCAGCATGACGCCTTTAGATACTCCGGTTGTCCCACCTGTGTATTGATACATGACAACATCATCAATGTTTAACTGTGCCCGGCTGCTGTCAGGTGCGAAATTTGCCAATAATTCTTTCCAATTGTAGACATCAGGGGCATTTTTAACATCAGCGGTTAATTGTTGCAGTTCATTTAACATTGATTTCATTTTGCCAATAACAGGAATTTTATTTAAAAAAGGGATATCCGGTAAACAAGCACTTATTTTTCTTGTCTTGCCTGCAGTTTTCAATACCAAGCTTTTTGCAAAAGGCATATAATCTGCCAGTGATGTATAAACAATTTGTGTTACATTCGTTTTGGGACGTAAATCAATCATGCGCTTTGCCAATATATCAAGGGTGACCAAAACTTTTGCGCCAGAATCATTAAACTGATGTTCAAGTTCAGGATCTGCATACAGAGGATTGTTCATCACCACAATGCCTCCCAACTTGATTGTTGCATAATAGCAAACGACACACTGAATTGTATTGGGCAATAGAATGGCAACACTGTCTCCTTTTTGAATGCCAAAAGATTTCAGGCAAGCGGCAAAGCGATCCACCATGTCTAGCAGTTCTTTATAGGTGACAACGTAGCCCTGAAATATCAAGGCTGCCTTATCAGGAAAATTTTGAACCGACTTTTGTAGATAGTCTGGTAAAAACAATTCTTTAAAAACCATTTTTGATGGTATATGTTCTGAATAATGTTTTTTCCATGGCTGGTCGTAATAGGTGATGTTGGTTTTGGATTGTTGATCTTGTTGCACAGTATATAACCTCCTTATTTTATTTATACTATAATTGTAATACTTGATGTTCAAGTTTTTTCCAGATAGCTATCGCTGCTCGTTCCCACGCTCTGCGTGGGAATGCATCCTGGACGCTCTGCGTCCTGTTTTTTGTACATCTGAAACATAAGTGCAAGGGACGCAGAGCGTCCCAGATGCATTCCCACGCAGAGCGTGGGAACGAGCTCTGGCGCTAGTTTGTAAGAAAAATTTGAATATCGAGTAATATTGTTTTAATGTCAAGCCCCCTCATGGATGCATCCCCGACATGTACATAGGCCCATATCATGTTTGTAGTCTAAGCTATGATTTTTTTGATGTCAAACATAAATTCGGGTTGGATACCATGTTTCAGATGAATGGGGGCGTTTTCATGAATGTCTCAATAACTTCCTTTTCCTGAGACAGGAAAACTCTTTTTCTAATTATCCATTTGCCCCAAATCATCCATGATATTATTCAGCCCGAGAAGAATCAGTTTATTGATTTCATCAATTGTCTCCTGATCAGTTTTTAAGATATTGCGCCAGATTCCCAATTCAATCTTAATAAAAAAATTATCAACATATTCACTGGAAGCAAGCGAGTTGAACAAAACGTTTTTTGCCAATCGTTTATCAAACTCGAATGTGACAAATGAGCCCTCATTGTCATTTGCATGGCGCATCACTGTTACCAGTTCGTAAATAAGCTGATCAATATCATCAGGTATAATAAAATCAATAAACCATTTGGGGAAGATATGATACTTTCTGCCATATACCCTGGTTTTACTGACACTATCTAGCTTGAGTTTTAATGATGCAAATTCTCGTGTGTTTACATAGGTTCCCTTTGTAACGATATTGTTATTAAAATATTTTAATCCATAGGCATCAAATAATAATTGTGTAATAATATTGAAATCATATTTTTTTAGTTGCGAAAGGGAAAAGGCTTCATCAAAAATGGGATTTCCCACACCATCAAAAGGAACGATCTGACCTTTTTTGGTATAAATTGAAAATTGAAAAAAGTCAGGTGAGCAGTCAAATTGAAGTTTGAACAGATTATGTTCATTTTTATTGACACTCTTGATACTGGTTTGCAAGACATCTCTAAATTGTTCCAGATAGTCAGCAATAAGGGGGTAATCATTTTTGAGTGCTTCGTATTGACATGAAACTGAAAAATCAAAATGGGTATAGGCTATACCATTATAACTTTTTGTTTTTAAAAGGGAATTTAATACAATGTAACGATCAAGCAAAATGGCAAGTTTGGGGAATGCATTATAGAATGCATTGATTGCCACTCTGGCATCCCCAACTATATTGGTAAAAACAGGGCTTTCAGGGGGATTTATTTGGGAGAGATTTTCAGGGTCAATGATCTTAAGCAGACTGTCAGTAAAAAGCAGTAAATTATCATGAGAATATTGTTTGAGCGCCATTTCAGTATCCATATAGGCAGAAAAGGATCTGTAGCCAACGATTGACTTATCAATTTGTTTCAATGCAATTTCTGATGCAAAGCTACCGATGGTTTTGTTTTCAATATCCGCTTTTTTGTATGGACTTAGTCCCATGAAATAATGATCTGAATTATTGATTCCCCGAAGTGTTACACCTCGAAACCCATTATCCAGGGGGGTTAAGGTTGGATTTTTGTACAGTAATCTAAAATCGAACTTTTGAAGTGATTCATCCAGATAGTGTAAAAATTCCAAACTTTTTTCATCAGACCGGATCTTTGCAAAAACTTTGTCAAGAAGCGCAATAATTTCAGTGGCCGAATCCGTGCCCTGCATGCGGGGATGAATATCATGGATGGCATCACCAAAATTATATGCAAACACATAAACAGCAGAAATACAAATAATGCAAATAATTGAAAAATAAAGTTTCATTTTTTATTTCCTTTGATGATTAAATTATTGAAAAGATGGTACCCTATAAAAAATTCAGTATATCGTTTTTACTACTAATATTCAAGGGATATGATTTTTCTTGCCAGTTGAAATCAATGCCCAGTCCATCAAAAAAGGCCTGCAGTCCTCTGATATGCGTATCAGTCAAATCATAGTTCAGGCATTGATAGTAGCTATTGCACGTATGGATATCAAGACCTAATTTGTGAGCTGCCATTCGCGATATACTTGAAATATTTGTCAGCCCCAAGAGTTTTGATTGATGTAATTTTTGAGTCAATCGTCGAACTATTTCAGGGTTATCATTGGCATATTGTTTTCGAACAGCCCACACACCAAATACAAAGGGCAAACCTGTCATCAAATGCCAAATTTCTCCCAGATCGTAAACATGGGGCAATAATTTTTTCCAGGGATATTTTAAGGCAATATCCCCAATAATTAATGCAGCATCACTATCAGTAACCCAGGCTGGCGATACAACAGGTCTTGTTGAATAGTGTGCCACAATTTTTTTTGTTTTTAACAACAATTTTAAAAGAGCAGATGCGGTTTCAGATTCATTGGTCAAAATAATATGTTTATTATTTAATTTTTTGAGCGGAAATTTACTGATAAGTTTTACGCTCATGACTTTTCCCAAACTGGAAATGGACAAATCAGGCAACATATCCCACTGATGCTGATTATATCCATAAGCAATTGAAGATACAGGGCTGATATCCAGTTGACCAATTGTTAACATCCGGTTAAGCGTTGCAGGGGGTGCGCTTGTCAAGTGATACTCACCATGATCAAACATATCCAGACCATAATAAATAGGTGCAACATTCATATATTGGATACGTCCTAATCTCAGGCTTTTTTGGATGATCACATTTTTTTTAGGTATTGATGAATAATACATAAGATTTTATGATAAAGGACTACAAAAAAAATTAAATGGATAACATTGATTGGGCAATTTGTCAATTCAATGTTAGGAATGGTCTGAAAATATGATAGTCAAGATATTTTGATGGTACGTAAAAAAAAATCAGGTCGAAAAGAGACGTCGCATGCGACGTCTCTTTACATAAATGCGTTGCTCATTTCATGGCCTGCTCACTCCCGCATGATAAACAAGACGTACCTTAAAATAATAAGGTGCGTCATAGCCCCAGTCATCATCCGGCAAATCGCCAGTGACATTATTAAAATCAGTAATACATAAATAAAAAGAGCCTGCCCACTGATTCCCAACCCAAAACTGTTGATCAGACTCAGGGTGATGCATTTGAAACGCCTGAGTTTCCAGGTCTGTATCCCCTGCACTGGCAAAAAAACCATTGGATACATTTGGCCTGTCAATTAATTCTTTGTTGCCACTGCTGTTGCGAAACAATTTCCATACATATTCCACTTTTGATCCAGGACTTTTGAAATCAATAGCAATATCATAATACCAATCGTCTGATACAAAACTTTCATCTAAGCCCAATTCTGATATATTTGACGAATCAAGTGTTAACAAGAAAAAATCGTGATCGCCCTGATAATCTATGTATCCACCAATCCAGGGATATTCAATAACAAAACGATCTTCATATAATTGGGTGATTACCAATGGATTGTCAACACGAAGACTGACTGTATCCACTTTAAAGCTTTGTTTTGTATTATCATAAAGTTGAAGTGATACAGCATTTGAAACAACACCTTTGGATTCATGATGATACAGGGTTGGCAAGCCAGTTTCTGCTGCGGTGATTGTTAATGGTGTGGGGGTTATATATGCTTGAATGGAATGGTTGACATAAGGATCAGCATCATTGCCCAAATCATCGCAAATACGCATAAAATACGTTTCTTTCGTGTTATCCGAAGGCAGCCAGATGCTTGTTTTTATTGATGTGGGGGCATCTGAAGAATTCAATGCCTTTAATTGACGAACAGGAATGGCATCTGTACGAATGGAGAGACGATATTCAACCGATCCACCTGTTTGTGTATCAAACAACACATTCAACACACTGGCCTGATTCCTATTAACAGATAGGGCATACCAGTCTTCATCACCCTGATATGCAATTTTTCCGGTAAAAGAGGACGTCGTATCAGAGATTTCAATGATATTCGCAGTGTTTATCGTATTGTTACCGATCACCCATTCACCAGATATTGGGCTTTGTTTTTCCTGTTTTTCATCAGGATCGTCAACCCATGCCAGTGTCAATTGTGCGGTATAGGCCATTGGATCGCATTTATCGGTTTCCACAGCATGAACACATAGTGTATTTTCATGCGTTTGAATATTCATCAATGTTTTGTAAGTTGTGATTCCCGGGGTATATTCATGGGAGCGGACAAGCTGATCTGTGTCATAATAATCAATTTGATAAATCCCCTGATGGCCTGTCAATGATTGAAATTCAAGTTGCATGATTGCCAATTCATCATCATTTTCAGATAAAAGCTGCAAGGCATAACAATCCTGATCATTCAAATAGGCAAGACGCCCATTGATTTGAATGCGCCCTGTGCTTATTTTACCGACTTGCGTGGCATGATCCAGGCTGTCATTTATTGCCAGCTCCAGTTCGGATCGTGATTGTATGCACACACGACATGATGCCGAGGGATCCGCATTATCCTGACCCGAATCACTGATAACCATCTGGTATTCACCCGGTGAAAGCAATAACGACAGACATGTTTCATAGTTGTGGAAAGGTTGGTGTTTCATTATGCTTGTTCCTTGATTATCGAAAATTTCAACACTAAAAACAACAGAGGTTGTATTTTGAAAGGTCTGTGGCGATATTAAAAATTCATATATACCGCGAAACATGACTGTAAACCGAAAATGATCATAACTACCTGTAGATTCAATAACTGCATTCGCACAATCATCTAAATCGTTTACTGTAACAGGGATTGCGGATTCAATGCTGGCATTGGTTGTGCGGAACTCAGTCTCTGAAACTTTTATATAATAAGGAAAATTGGAAATATCATCATCCATGTAATCACGAACAGAAAAATATATATCTTGAGGATATTTCACAAACACATTCAAAAGAATATTTGTAGGCAAAACACTGTTTTCCGGTGCATGATCTGCGTATAGACGTTCGAAAGTGCCATCAGGATTTTTTTGGAAAGCTGTAACCATAAGTTCAGTATCTGGTCTTTGGGTATTGTTTGTACACTGGATACGTAACAATGAATTAGCGCGACGCGTTCTGTATTGATACCAGTCCACGTTGCCCTTTGATTCGATTTTTCCGGCAACCGGCTGGTTTTCAGAAAGCATCGGTATCGCCTGTTCTGCGGGTGACGATGCATTATCCTCTGAGGATTGACAGGCGACACAAAAACATATGAACAACATTATTATTGTATGATATCTCATTGATTTAATCCTTTTTCATTATTGAACAAGATCAAAATCACCTGGTGTCAGGATTATTGTTTTGTTGGCATCAGAAATATTGACAATCAAAACGACTTTACGAAAAATAGGCGGTCTCTGCGGATTATCTTCAGGAACCTGTGCAATATATAAACTGATCATGTTGTCGCCATCAAACAAGTGCGTGCCATCATTCAAGACAGTGCCTTTGGTATTAACCAGGTCAATGCCATCAATGGTAAAAGCATACTCACGAACATATGATTGCTGGTCTGAGCCTTGCTCAAGTGGTATTAATCCCTGATCTTTAAGTTGATAAGAATATGCATAACGTTCATGAATTTTGGGGTCTGTGATTCTCACGCTGGAGTGCATCTGAATTTCAAAGTTATCAGTGATACCATCAAAATCAGTATCATTGGTTACCTGGCTTTCAAGGGGATTGGTACCAACCAGAAATTCAAGGCCATCAGGTATGCCATCACGATCTGTATCAGGAATATATCTGTCAGTGCCTTTGACATATTCTTCACAATCAGAAAGGCCATCATAATCTGTATCCTCCCAGATGCCGCTGACCGGATAATCACAGGGACTATCTGAAAACAATGGATCCATGGCATGTCCGGGTGAACTCATGCGAATTTCAAAAAAATCGCTCATGCCATCATTATCGGTGTCCCAGTTTCTCAGATTGGTGCCTTCAGCAATCTCTTCAATATCACTGAGGCCATCACCATCAGAGTCAGTTTCAATATATTCAACGTTTGGAATGGAATTATGATTGTAGGCTACGATATATTTAATTTGATATTCAATGGTGAGTCGCATATCTACAATATTGACAAAATCAATGGATTCTGCATTTTCAAAGGTGCGATACGTACCATTGCCGCGTTCTGCCATACCCTGAAGTGTGGTTTCGGCAATTGCTTTGGCAGTTTGGGCGGCTTGACTATTATCAAACATGCCAGTCAATAAAAAAGGTTGTATCTGAAAACTGGCCACATCATAATTCATGACCATTGTAACCATGTCATCCACTTTTTGCCAGATATCGTTATCATCCTGAACGCCGCCTTGAACATTGGACATGCCATCACTTAAAAAGATTACAATATATTTGGATCGAATAAGGTTTTGGGGACTGTTTTGCTGCATATTCAGAATGTCACGTTCAATATCAGTATGAATTGTAGTCAATGTGCCAAGATAATCTGTCATGGTATCGTTACGTGCCAGATCAAGCACACGATTAAGCTCAACAGGGTCTTTGGTAAATCCGGCCTGACCACCTGACGTTCTGGTGCTGGCAAAAACATCATTATTCCAGAGCATAATTTCAAATGATGTATTTTCATTGCTATTGTAGGTATTGATAAATTGTCTGACAGCTTCGATTCTTAAAAAATGCGGATCAGATCCGGTTGATAAACCATCGGCTGTGACGCCCATACTCAAAGAACAGTCAATTGCAAACAGAACTTTTACTGGAAACTGAATCTCATCCGGGGATTCAGTTAAAAATTTCCCTGACAGGGTGATGCGATACCTTGTGGGTTGATATTCCCAGCTCGTTTCTTCATCACAGGCAGGAATAAAAGCAAATAAAATAATAATTAAAAAATGAATTGCTTTAATCATCGCACAAATCTCCTCTTCCATCATTATCTGAATCCAGTTGATCCGGATTATATATATTTGGGCAGTTATCACACGCATTTCCCACGCCATCGGCATCAATATCAAGATTGTTATCTGACCGACAATTGGGACATAAATCAACGATACCATTTTCATTGGATGCAATATCTTGAAACCCATCGTTATCTCTATCAAAATCGCAGGCATCCCCATCATGATCTCCCACCAGATAACTATCAGAATTGCTCTGATCCGGATTGGCAACTTTTATACAATTATCAATCGTGTCGGGAATGTTATCATTGTCATCATCCGGATCGCAAAGATCGCCTATACCATCATTATCTGTATCCAGTTGATTGGTATTATAAATTGATGGGCAATTGTCCAAAACATTTGGGATATTATCATTATCAATATCATCATCACAGGCATCACCATAACCATCCGCATCTGTGTCTGTTTGATCATTATTGGCCTGATGTTTGCAGTTGTCACAGGCGTTTCCAAAATCATCACCATCAAAGTTTTCAGTTGGATCATTGGGCGTAAATGGACAATTGTCCAATGGATCAATATAACCATCAGCATCAATATCCTCCTGCAATGAAAAGGTTGGCCCTAAATCATAATTGACAACCAGTGGTCCGCCACCGCTGCCACCACCGCCAACTCCACCAGTTGGCGGAGATCCACACTGACCATCAGGGCATTCATCAAAAAAATCGTTGGGATCAAATGCAGATGAAAGTCCGGTAATCATAATGACGATTACCATGCTAATGAGAACTGACTTTATTGTTTCATTCACTTTAACCTCACTTTCGTTGGTGTTTGATCACTTAAATCGCAATCTCTATGCCGAATATCAATTTGTATAGAAATCTTTATAACACACTTATTTATAAAAGAATATTGTTTTTTTGATGATGACCTAGATTGTTTTAAAAATGTAAATATGTTTACAACTATGTAATTTATGATAGTAAAATCGAATACAAAATAAATATTGACTAATTGATTAACTCTATTATAAGTTTGTCAGGAATTATGGAATACTTGAAAAAATAAGTTCCCCATTACAAAGAGTTCGTATTGGGGTTTTTGGACTGTAGAGATATCGCAAGTAATGTCTGTAGACGATCAAGAAAAAAGAGCATATTATTTTCAGGCCATTCCAAAGATTTTTTAATGATAAATAAACCTGTTCAATAAAGAGAATAATAATGTCAATATTTGATCACCGATTATTTTTTGTAGTTGGAAAAGGGGGCGTGGGGAAAACGTCAGTGAGTGCAGCTATGGGAATGGCGGCAAAACGATTGAATAAAACTGTTCTTTTGATTGAAGTCGGTGATGCAGATGCAATTGGTCAAATTTTCGATCGTAAGACATTACCCGATACGCCCATTCAGATTCAACCGGGTTTGTGGGGTGTACGAATCAATGCAAAAACTGTTTTACAGGAATATATCAAATTACATGTCAATATTCCATTTGTTGCTGCACGAATTGTCAGAAGCAAGATATTCGAATATATCATTGCAGCAACGCCCGGACTCAAGGAAGTGATGACACTTGGTCAGATCTGGCGATGGGAACAGGACAAAACATTTGATAATGCACCTCATTTTGATGCCATAATTGTGGATGCGCCGGCGACCGGACATGGTGTGAGTTTGCTCATGCTGCCCCAGACACTGATCAATATGTTAATTGTGGGGCCAATCGTGGAACAGACACGTGTGGTTCATAATTTATTGATTGATCCGGTCAAAACATGCATGACTCTTGTTACGATACCTGAAGAATTACCAGTCAATGAAGCCCTGGAATTTAAAGCCATTGCAAATGAAAAATTGCAAATGCCTGTGCAAACAACGTTTATCAACTGTGTGTATCCCAATGATTTTTCAGAGTCTGATGCGGAAAAAATAAATGAAAAGACTATAGAAATTGATGAAAAAGAACATCTGAGAAGGCTTAAACCCATGTTTGAGCTGGCAAAATCGACAATATTCAGAAGAAAATTACAGCAAACATATATTGATCAGATTTATGCTCAAAAAGGAAAAGGTGAAACAATCATTGAATTGCCCTTTGTATTTTCGCATCGTCTGTCAATTCGGGATATTGAACCCCTTGTTCAAATTTTACTGACGCAATAGAAAAAAATCATTATGAAAAATAAAATCCAAAAAGCAAAAATAGTTGCCTGTTGCGGAAGTGGCGGCGTTGGCAAAACAACACTTTCGGCAACTATCGGTCTTTATGGCGCATTAATCGGAAAAAAAACTATTGTGCTGACCATAGATCCGGCCAAACGCCTGGCTGATGCCCTGGGGCTGAAATCAATTAACTATGAAGAACAACGCATTCCTGATTCCTGCTTCAATGCCATCGGTCTTAAACCAAAAGGTGAGCTTTTTGCCATGATGCTAGATACCCGACATGTATTTGATCGGGTTGTAACTGCGTATTCAACATCATCGGAAATGGCAGAAAATATTTTAAAAAATAGATATTATCAATACCTTTCCACAAGTCTTGCCGGCACCCATGAATACATGGCCATGGAAAAATTATATGAATTAAATGAAACAGATAAGTATGATCTCATTGTTCTGGATACACCACCCAGTCGTCGGGCACTGGATTTTTTAGATGCACCAGAGCGATTAAACGATTTGTTTGGCCGCCATTTTTTCTGGAATTTATTAAAGCCCTATTTCAAGGCTGGCAAACTGGGATATCGAATGATTTATTTTGTGGCATCACCCGTGTTACGTTCCATTAGTAAGATTTTTGGTATTCAGGCCCTTAACGATCTGGCTGACTTTTTTTATCTGGCTGATGATTCATTTATTGATGGCTTTAGAAACCGGAGTCAGGCGATTAAATCGGTTTTATCCAGTCCGCAAACTGTTTTTCTGGCAATTACCAGTCCCATGCGAGCGCCTATGCTTGAGGCGTTGTATTTTTATGATAAAATAAAAGAAAACAAGATGCCCTTTGGTGGATTTATTATCAATCGGGTTCACAAAATTTATGACAAATTATCTGACACTGATCGTGATGCCATTCATGCATGGATTTCCAGTGATCTGCTTGCAAAAAAAATTACACATAATTATCAACGTTTTGAACGTTTAGGGGCATCATGCCGCCAGTTGATTGATAATTTAATGTCGATCACAGATCCAACAATTCAAATATATAAAATTCCATTTTTCGATAGTGATGTTCATGATTTTGCGCATTTGTATCAATTGCATGATTATTTGTTCAACAACGATTTTTAAGTTGAAAATCAAATAAAATTGGGTTATTATCATAGCAAATCATTTAAACATACTATTATAAACAATTTTCTATGTGTCAAAAGGACAATGGGTATGTCTATTGAAATAGAGCATTTAGGATCTGTCAGAGATGTTACTGGATCCTGTCATTATTTAAATCAAAATGGCGTCCATATTCTAGTAGACTGTGGTATCACTCAGGGAAAGGCCCGACGAACCAACATGCATCAATGGCCGGTTCAACCATCAGAAATTGACTATCTTTTTGTTACCCATGCCCACATTGACCATATCGGACGCATTCCGGAGCTGATTCGAAAAGGATTTCAAGGTGAAATTCTGACCACGCATGCGACAAAATTACTGATTGGCCCAATGATTGAAAATGCAATGGTATTGGGTAACCAGACCAAAAGAGAACAAAAAAGAATGCTGGCCAAAATTGATGAACTGACATGGGGGTTTGAATATAATGAAGTTTTTGGGTTAACAAAGAATATTTCGTTTAAACTGGGGCGGGCTGGACATATTTTAGGATCCTGTTTTGTACAAATTCAAACACAAAATGATGCCATTGTGTTTTCTGGTGATCTCGGCCTGTCAGATTCACCGATTTTATGCAAGCCTGACACACCTGATGCCTGTACGATATTGTGCCTGGAATCGACATATGGAAATACGATTCACGACTGTCGGAATGACAGCGCCATACAATTGGGAAAAATATTGACGCATGCCATAGCAGATCAGGGCAAGGTATATATTCCGGCATTTGTTCTGGGGCGTACTTACGAATTGATCTATGAAATTAATCGTTTATTTACCGATTCAGAATTAAAAAAACAATTTCCTGAAATCAAGAGAATCCCCATATTTCTGGATACCCCACTGGGCATTAGTATCACCAGGTTGTTTTCAAAATTGTCAAAATATTGGAACAAGGAAGCAAAACAATCCATTGGTTGCAGTAAAAATCCAATTGACTTTTCTAATTTGTATACAGTAGAGAATTACCAACAGCATTTAAAATTATTAGATATGCCCGGTCCATTAATTATTTTTGCCGGCAGTAGTATGTGTACAGGAGGCCGCATCCTAAATCATTTAAAAGCGGGCTTACCTGATTGGAGAAATGAAATCATATTCGTTGGTTGGCAAACACCTGGAACCTTGGGTAATGAAATTATCCGATTTAGCAAACGTGCTGGTGGATATATTTTTATTGATAATGAGCGTGTGGATATCAAGGCCAATACGCATATATTGAGCGGTTATTCTGCCCATGCAGATCAGACCGAACTTGTTCAATGGGTGAATGGCATTCCACGTAAACCCAAATTGATCAAGCTGGTACATGGCGAAATTGAAGCTCAAAATGCACTGAAAAATCGGTTACAATCATTTGGTTATCAAGTTCAATCCTGTACATAACGCACTATAAAACAAATATAATATTTCTTGTTTTTTTGGCGGGATGATTGCATATAAAAATTAGACAACGTTTTTAATTGTAATAATAAAAGGCAATTAGTATGCCATTAAAAACCAATGATAAAAAATTCATTTTATTAAAAAAAAATGAAGATATCTATTTGAATGTTAATATAATTTGTGTTAATGTAAAATAGTTTCACTAAAAAAGAGGAGGTGCTTAATGAAAAGAGTATATTTATTAGCCCTGGTGTTTATTTTGGTATCTTGTACATCTGGATTTGCTGGTGAGTTTATGATTGAGGCGGATTATAGACAACGACCACCAGAAATGGTTATTGATGAACAAACAGGTGATTTTTCAGGACCATTGATTGATATATTAAATATGGCTGCTGCTGATGTTGGACTTACAGTTAAGTGGCAACAGAATTATTTTAAGCGGTCATATAGCCGTTTGATTCGGGGAAGTGTCGATATTGTACCGCGTGTAATCATTAAAGAAGATCGAAAACAATATGTCAAATATTTTGAGCCCATCGGCTATCAACAAAAAAATATTATTTTCATTGTAAAAAAAGGTCAGGAAGCACGAATAGAAAAATATGAGGATTTATACAAGGTTACTGTGGGGGTGAAGAAGGGAACTGCTTATTTCAAACGCTTTGATTCAGATGCACGAATCAACAAAAAGTTATCTGTTGACGATAAAAACATGTCTATGATGTTTGCTGCAAACCGATTTGACGCTATGATTATTCTGGATATGCCAGCCTTTGAAAAAGCATTGAAAGATATTGGGTTTGACAATTACTCACTGGCCAATTATAAATATGTTCAGGTGATTTCCAATCAATATGCCATGTCAAAAAAATCGCCAAAGATAAAATTGTTCGATAAAATCAATCAGGCTTTTAAAACGCTTGTCAATAATGATAAAATTCAGGCATGTTATCAAAAATATAATTTAGTACCGCTTTTAAAAAAAAAAGATATTCAGGGGATGGAGATTGACAATGGTAATTTGTCGGATTGAAAGTTTTTCTGAGTAACTCATTGCAGCCACTGATTAACGTAATGCAAATTGATCAGTGTTTGAGTTGATAATATTATCAATTAATAAGGAGAGCATTATGGCCACAGAGAGGAAACAGGACAAAGGTAAATTTGTCATTATTTTTTCACTGATAATAGGCGTTAGTATTACACTGATGCTAGGCATTTTATTTGTTATGCTGGGGGCATCAAGCAAATCATTGAACGAGCTGAGTGAAAATTTTATTGAGCATATCAAAACTGAACAGAACAAAGAAAAAGAAATACTTGAAGCCGGATTGATTCAAAAAGGTAAGTCCATGATGGTGTTAATATCTCGCGTATCAGGGCCGCTTTTATATGATTTTGAGCACGATTCAGTCAAGCGTTTTGCACAACAAATACTCAGAGATACTGATATTGAAGGTGTCGTTTTTTATAATGCAAAAGACAAAATGCTGGCAAAACATGCCAATAGCCAGACAGATGGCATGAAGATCAGTCAGGATATTCTATTTGAAAAAGAAAAAGTGGGGCGAGTTGAGTTATATTTAAGCTTTGATTCTGTGAATAAAAACATTGATGCTGTAACGCATCGGATGAAATCTTTATCAGAAAAAATTGAGGATAAGAAAAAACAGGAAAACAAGTCAATAATTTTGACGACATTGGGATTATCAGTTGCAGGTATCCTTATTCTATGTCTGATCATTTACTGGGTATTGACTTATTACATTATTAAACCAGTTGCTCGAAATGTAATTATGCTGACCAAAGGTGCGGAACGAGTGGGATCAGCAGTAGATCAGGTAACATCCTTAAGTCAACAAGTTGCTGATGGTGCAAAACAACAGACAGAAACGACAGATAGAACCAACGAATCATTAAAAGAAACAACGCAAAAAACAAATCAAAATGGAGAGCGTGCACGAAAAGCAAATGATTTAATGAGTAAAGCGAATGCTTCAGTCGCTGAAGCCAGTGAATCTATGGCCAAACTGATTCAATCCATGGGAGATATTTCAAAAACAAGCGAAGAAACATTCAAGATTATTAAAACGATTGAAGAAATTGCATTTCAAACCAACCTGCTTGCACTAAATGCTGCTGTTGAGGCTGCACGTGCGGGTGAAGCTGGCGCTGGATTTGCTGTTGTCGCTGAGGAAGTTCGTAATCTGGCGATGCGTTCTGGTGAAGCTGCCAGAAATACCGGAGACTCCATTCAAGCCTCTGTCAATGGCATTCAGCGGGGTACCGAATTGGTTCACAAAACTGATGAAGATTTCTCAAAAGTGACAAAAGGGGTTGAGGAAGTTAGCGGATTATTAAAAGATATTTCCTGCGGTTTTTCAGATCAAATCAACAGTATTCAGCATGTTGAAGAAGCCATGAATCAAATAGATAAAATAACCAGCCAGAATGTTGGCAGTGTTGAGGGGACAGCAGATGCTGCCCAAGAAATATCTTTACAAATGGATGACTTTAGAGAAATTATCATGGATCTAATTGCTTTGGTTGGTATGAAATATGAGGATACAAAGTAATTATTTATAAAATATAACAAAAAAAGGCTGAATTCCACTTTTTGGAATTCAGCCTTTTTTTTTGATCTGAACAAACACAAAGTACATGTTGATCGTAGAGACAAGGCATGCCTTGTCTCTACCATTTATCTAACTTCTATTCTTTTTTCTCGCCATCGCCACCACCTTCAGCATCTTCTTCTTTAATAACACCTTTGATAATTTTAATAGTTTTGATAAATTCTTCTTCGGCTTCATCAGCTTCGATTTCATCAACTTCACGATCATCACCAAACTCTTCTTCAATAACCTGTCGCATTTTACCACCGAGGTTGTTCATAATACGTTTCTTCGCTTCTTCACCTGCTTTTGAAAGAACAAAACCAACCGCATTGATACCAATTTTGGAGAATGCCTGTTGCAAGGTATTGTTATCAACAACAATCACATCATCCACACAGTCAATTTCTTCAATCTTTTTGCGTTTTTTCTTGATCTTCTGGAAGAATTCTTCGCCAACTTCTTTAACCCATTCTTTTAAACCTGTTTGATGAAAGAAAAAAAGGTTTTCAGGAACTTCCTCAGCGGCAAGTTTTTTGTAAATATTTGCAGGTTCCGACTTAACCATTTTGGCAAAATCGTAAATATCGAGGTATTCCAACTCGGCTTCTTCGCTCTGATTCCAGTTTTCATAAAAACCAGCGGCTGTATTCAGGAATGTATCAACATCATTGACTTTAACTGAACCAATTTTGTTTTTTGCTTTTTCAATCGTAACAAGATTAATTTTGAACAATTGCATGATAACCCTGTCCATATCCAGTTGTGATGCAGGTGTCATGCTTTTCATTTTATCACATAATTGATCATAATTGATAGAATTCCCGCCACTGCCTTTTTGCATAATCTCAAGCAGGGTACAGGTTGCCATGAATACATCAGTGCCTTGTTCTTCTTTATTGT